>Ga0208768_1000032_pt1 | contig 112159 bp, 118 predicted proteins | sample AntAceMetag02UK1_FD_184760 | JGI IMG/M metagenome (GOLD analysis project Ga0208768, IMG submission 184760) | Saline lake microbial communities from Ace Lake, Antarctica - Antarctic Ace Lake Metagenome 02UK1 (SPAdes) (version 2) | ecosystem: Environmental > Aquatic > Non-marine Saline and...
TGGTGATGGCCGATGACCCGGCCATCCGCAGCAATCGTCTCAACCTGCTGGCCCTGCTGCGCAACCAGGCCCTGGTGCTCGCCGATTTCAGCCAACTGGCCAGCAAAGCCGGCAATTGAGCCGGCTTTGCTGGCCAGTTGGCTCAGGGCTTGCTCGCCAGGGCCGGTTCGCGCACCTGTTTGGTCATGTCCACGGCTGATCCGGCTTTTGAATGGCCGGCAGCGGAGTTGCCGTTGGCAGTGGAGTGCACCTCGGGAGCATCAGCTGTGCCGGTGGCTGTGCCCGCGGCATTGGAGAGATGGAGCCGCTGGGCAGCCATCTCCTCCTCGGTTCTGACCGCGCTGGGCACGGGTTTATAGCCCTGGGGAGCGAGGGCGTGGCCACGCAGTACGGAAGCGAAGGTGAGCAGCGTCAGCTTGATCTGCTGCCAGGGATTCATCATCACCACCCGCTTGTAGAGGTAGCTGTCGAAGGTGAGGCGTTGAACATCCTTGTCATCGCACATCTCGACGAAGGCTTCTCTGGCGGCGTCGTTGCGATAAAAAATGTTCTGGAGAATTTCCAACACCTTGTAGGTGGCGCCGTACTGGCGATCCCACTTCTTGATATAAACCTTGAGATCTTTCTCCGTAGGGATTGTGTTGCCGTTGGCGCTGGCCGCAACGATCTGCTCGGCGCACATCCGCCCACTCTTAGCGGCGAAATAAATGCCTTCCCCGGAGCTCTTGGTGACGTAGCCGGCGGCATCGCCCACCAACGCCATCCGGCCCACCACCCGCCGCGGACGGGGATGCTCGGGAATCGGGTGCGCTTCCACCTTGATCACCTCGCCACCGAGCAAACGGTCGCTGGCCCTGGCGCGAACGCCCTTCTGCAGGCCCTTGATCAGGGACTGGTTCTTCTGCATCGTGCCGGTACCCACGGCCACGTGGTCGTACTTGGGGAACACCCAGCCGTAGAAATCAGGGGACACATCGGTGCCCACATACATTTCGGCGAGGTCCTCGTAGTAGCTCATCTCCTCCTTGGGAAGCCGAATGCGCTCCTGGAAGGCGATCGCCATGTTGTAGTCACCTGCGTCCATGGCCTTGGCCACCCGGCTGTTGGCCCCGTCGGCGCCGACGATCAGATCCACCTCCAGGGTTTTGATCTCGCCGGTGGGGCCACCAGCGGAGTAGTCGGCGTATTGAAGGGTGTAGGGGCCCTGGCGATTCTTGCCGGTGTCGATGCTCTGCACCAAACCGTTGACCAGCTTGGTTCCCAGGCTGGCGGCGCGGTCGCGCAGGAAGCCATCCATGACTTCGCGCCGGCACATGCCGATGTATTCGTCTTGATTGCCGAGATGAATATCAACCTCGCGATTGGAGGGAGAGATCATTCGCATGTTGCGAACCTTCCGGTCAATGATCGACTCGGGAAGATCGAACTCATCGACCATGCAAAGCGGAATGGCCCCACCGCAAGGCTTGGCATTGTCGAGCTTGCGCTCAAACAGCCAGGTCTGAATGCCGGCCTTGGCCAGCACCTCAGCAGCACAGGATCCGCTCGGGCCGCCACCCACTACCGCGACTCGCAACATCTTGAAACCTGCTCCGCTGGAACGATCTTGAGCCCGAAGCTAACACCGTTAGAGGCCTCTGCGTTGATCCTTCGCCAGGGCGCCTCTACGATTGTTTCGAAGCTTGTTGGAGAGGGTGCGTGCCACCGCGAGTGCCGCCCCGTTCACTGTTCCGGGACTCGACAAAGGAGATCCCCGATGACATCCCGCTCGCCCGGCGCAGCGCCCGGCCAGCCCTGGTGTCCTCGCGGCGCTGGCCGTTCCTGCTCGCTGCTGCCCTTGGCCTGGCCACGCTGACGGCGGTGCTGGCCCTCTCCTTTCCCCAGGTCCTTGGTCAGCGCAGCACGGACCCCATGGCCGGCATCGAGGCGCGCCCCAGCCCCGATGGCCGGCTGCTGGGGCATTACCCCTATCTCGAAGCGACGCCGGAGAGATTGGTCAGCGTCGCGCCCGGACTGCGGTTGCATGTCGATGCGGCCGAATCCCTGCTGGCGATGAAGCGCGATGCCGCCGCCGCCGGCGTTGATCTGCGGCTGCTGAGTGCCTTCCGTGACGTTGAGTTGCAGAAAGCCATCTTCTTTGAGGTGAAATCAGAGCGCAATCAGAGCGCTTCAGAGCGGGCCAAGGTGAGCGCTCCACCTGGATTTTCGGAGCACAGCACGGGCTTTGCGGTGGATCTGGGTGATGGCAGCCGGCCGGAAACGAACCTGAAGGACGTCTTCGATCGCACACCGGCCTTTCTCTGGCTGGAGCGCAACGCCAACCGTTATCACTTCAAACTCTCCTTCCCGCAAGGCAACGACCAAGGGGTCAGCTATGAGCCGTGGCACTGGCGCTTCGAGGGATCAGCCGAAGCTCTCAAGCTGTTTGAAACGGCTCGGCAAGCAGCTGAGATAAGGTGATCAATTGACCCGGCCGCTGTATGAGCGCCCCAGCTAAGCGCGCACCGATTCGCAATATCGCGATCATTGCCCACGTTGACCACGGCAAAACAACTCTGGTCGATGCCCTGTTGCAGCAGTCGGGCATCTTCCGTGACGGTGAGGCTGTTCCCACCTGCGTGATGGACTCCAACGACCTGGAGCGGGAGCGGGGGATCACCATCCTCTCCAAGAACACGGCCGTCACCTACGGCGATACGCGCATCAATATCGTTGACACCCCTGGTCACTCTGACTTCGGCGGAGAAGTGGAGCGGGTCCTCGGCATGGTCGATGGGGCCCTGTTGATCGTCGATGCCAACGAGGGGCCGATGCCCCAGACCCGCTTCGTGCTGCGCAAGGCCCTGGAGCAAGGCCTGCGGCCGATTGTGTTCATCAACAAGATCGATCGGGCGCGGGTCGACCCCGAGCAGGCGGTCGACAAGGTTCTCGATCTCTTTCTGGAGCTCGGCGCCGACGACGACCAGTGCGACTTCCCCTATCTGTTCGGCAGCGGCATGGGCGGATTCGCCAAGCCGGACATGGCGACTGAAAGCGACAACATGAAGCCGCTGTTCGACGCGATCCTGCGCCATGTGCCGCCCCCGGTTGGGGATGTGGACAAGCCACTGCAGCTGCAGGTCACCACGCTCGACTACTCCGATTTTCTCGGTCGCATCGTCATCGGCCGCGTCCATAACGGTGTGATCCGCTCTGGCCAGACCGCCTCACTGATTCGTGAAGACGGCAGCATCAAGCGCTGCCGGATCAGCAAGCTGCTGGGCTTCGAAGGCCTGCAACGGGTCGAGATCGCCGAAGCCAGCGCCGGTGATCTGGTGGCTGTGGCCGGCTTTGACGAGGTCAACATCGGCGAAACGGTCGCCTGCCCCGACCATCCCGAGGCCCTGCCGTTGATCCGGGTGGACGAACCCACCCTGCAGATGACCTTTGTCATCAACGATTCACCGTTTGCCGGTAAAGAAGGCAAATTCGTGACCAGCCGTCAGTTGCGCGACAGGCTCCAGCGGGAGCTGCTCACCAACGTGGCCCTGCGGGTGGAAGACACCGACTCCCCGGATCGCTTCGCCGTCAGTGGCCGCGGTGAACTTCACCTGGGCATCCTGATCGAAACGATGCGGCGCGAAGGCTTCGAGTTCCAGGTGTCCCAGCCCAAGGTGATCTTCCGCACCATCGATGGCACCCCCTGCGAACCGGTCGAAACCCTGGTGATGGATGTGCCTGAGGCCGCTGTCGGCAACTGCATCGAGAAGCTCGGCATGCGCAAGGGCGAGATGCAGAACATGGAAACAGGCGCCGACGGCCGAACCCAGCTGGAATTTGTCGTGCCGGCCCGTGGTCTGATCGGCTTCCGTGGTGAGTTCGTGCGGGCCACCCGCGGTGACGGGATCATGAGCCACTCCTTCTTTGAATACCGTCCGATGCAGGGCGAGTTCGAAACCCGCCGCAATGGCGTGCTGATCGCCTACGAGGAAGGAACCGCCACGTTCTATGCCCTCAAGGGCGCCGAAGACCGGGGACAGTTCTTCATCACCCCTGGCACCAAGGTGTACAAGGGAATGATCGTGGGCGAGCACAGCCGCCCGCCCGACCTCGAACTCAATGTCTGCAAGGCCAAGCAGGTCACCAACATCCGCTCGGCTGGCGCTGAAGTGCTCGACACGCTGCAATCTCCAATCCAGATGACCCTGGAGCGCGCCCTGGAGTACATCGGCCCCGACGAATTGCTCGAGGTCACCCCCGAGTCGATCCGGCTGCGCAAGCTGGCCATGAAGAAGCCAGCCAAGCGATGAGCCAGGAACTGGGAGCTGATCCCCGTTTCCTGGCCGCTGTGGCCCTCTTCAACTCCGGCGATTGGTATCCCTGCCATGACGGGTTCGAGGAGCTCTGGCACCAGACCCTCGGCCCCGATCGGGATGTCCTGCAGAGCTTTCTGCAGATCGCCGTCGCCCACCTACACCTCGAGCGTGGCAATCGCCGCGGGGCCACCTTGTTACTGGGAGAGGGGCTCGGTCGCCTGGCCCCTTTCCCCGCTGTTTGCCTCGGTCTCAACCTCGCCCCGCTGCGGGATCAGGTTCGTGACCGCTTGCAGTGCCTGCAGGGCAACGGAAACCCCCAAGACCTGCCCCTGCCCCAGTTGCAGCCAATCACATCCCTGGGTGGGTGAGGTCCGGCTGTGATCTGTAGATTGGTCCTGATCTGGGGCGAGCGCTGGGCCTGGCCGCGATCACCACGCACACCCCTGCTTCCCAGTTTTGCTCCCCTTCATGCGGAACCCTGAGCGGACCATTCCGGCTCAGATGACCCGCTGGCCAGCGCCGCGCAGCTTGCGCTTTGCACTGCCACTGGGCCTGTTGCTGCTCGCCGCCTTCTCGCCTCCCGTCCCGGCCAGGGGCCAGAACCCTGGCGTGGCGACCGCGCCGCCAGCGGCTGCCCCCACCGGCCTGCTCACGATTGAATCCGACAGCCAGAAGGCCGACAACGTCACAGGGGTGATCACGGCGATCGGCAATGTGCGGATTCTTTATCCCGATCGGCGCCTGGTGGCCACCTCCCGCCAGGCCCAATACTTCACCAACGAAGGTCGCATCGTGCTGAGCGGCGATGTGGATGTGGTGCAGGAAGGCGGAAATCTGCTGCGGGCTGAACGGGTGATCTACATGGTCGACAGCGAGCAGGTGCTGGCCCAGCCCAGCAATGGTCAACAGGTGTTCAGCCAACTGCGCCTCCAGGAGACCCTGCCGGCGGCTGCCCCCTCCCTGCCGCGATGAGCCTCACGCTCGAAGACGTGGCCCTCAGCCTGGGCGGGCGCCCCCTGGTCAAAGGTGTGAGCCTGGAGCTCAATCCCGGCGAAGTGGTGGGGCTGCTTGGGCCCAATGGCGCCGGTAAGACCACCACCTTTAATTTGGTGACAGGCCAGCTGAAACCCGATCGCGGCAGGGTCGTGCTCGATGGCAAGAATGTGGAAGGACTGGCCATGCCGCAGCGGGCGCGCCTGGGCATCGGCTACCTGCCCCAGGAACCCAGCGTCTTTCGCCAGCTCACGGTCCGTCAGAACCTGCAGCTGGCCCTCCAGGAAAGCGGGGCACCGATGGCCCAGCGCCGGGAGCGCCTGGACCAGCTGATCGATGAGTTCCACCTCGGCCCCTTCCAGCAACGGCAGGGTTTTCAGCTCTCCGGCGGCGAGCGTCGCCGCTGTGAGGTGGCCAGAGCCCTGGCGGTGGGTCCCAAGGGGCCCCGCTACCTGCTGCTGGATGAACCGTTTGCGGGCGTTGATCCTCTCGCTGTTGCCGATCTGCAGGCGTTGATCAGCAAGCTGAAGGAACGATCGATGGGATTGCTGATCACCGATCACAACGTGCGCGAAACCCTGGCGATCACCGATCGGGCCTACATCCTTACCGAAGGCAGCATTCTTGCCGCCGGTCGCTCCAACGAAGTGGCGGACAATCCCCTGGTCCGCCGCCACTACCTCGGTGACGCCTTTCAGCTATGAACATCAGCTTGGCCATCGGCCGGCCGGCCCGTCAATTGGGGATCCAGCTGCAGCGACTGCCGCTGATGGATCGCTGGCTGGTCGGCGAACTCGTCGGTCCGCTGCTCTTTGGTATTGCCGCCTTCACGGCCGTCTCGTTGTCGGTGGGGGTGGTCTTCGAGCTGGTGCGCCGGGTGGCGGAATCCGGGTTGCCAGTGGCAGCCGCCATGCAGGTGTTAGGGCTGCGCATGCCCGGATTCCTGGTGCTGTCGTTTCCGATGGCAACCTTGATGGCCACCTTGCTGGCCTACAGCAGCCTGTCGAGCAACGGCGAACTCAAAGCCTTGCGCAGCCTGGGTGTGAGCACCTGGCGGATGGTGGTTCCAGCCCTGCTGGTGGCGGTGCTGATGAGCCTGATCACCTTCCTGTTCAACGACCTGATCGTGCCGAATGCCAACCTCCAGGCGACCGACACGCTCCGTCAGGCGCTGGGCAAGTCAGTGGCGGCGGAGACGGGAAGCAACATCATCTATTCCCGCTTCAGCCGCAGGCAAAAGGCCGATGAGGAAGGGGAGAGCGAACGCTACCTCTCGCAACTCTTTTATTCCCGCCAGTTCAGGGATGGTGAGATGAAAGATGTCACCGTGCTCGATTTCAGCCGCGACAGCGGAACCCAGATCCTCAGTGCCGATCGTGCCGTCTGGAGTGAGGCCGAAGGGATGTGGGAATTTCTTGACGGCAAGATCGTGCTGGTGGGGCAGGGTGACCAGGCCACCACTTCGGCCCGCTTCAACAACTACCTCTATCCCCTCGATCAGGGGCCGATGAAGCTGGCCGAACTACCAAAAGATGCCGCCAGCATGACGGTAGCCCAGGCGATCAGTGCGGAGAAACTGCTGAGCGAAGCGGGTGATCGCAAAGAAGCCAGGCGCCTGCGGGTGCGGATCCAGGAGAAATTCGCCTTCCCGGCCATCTGTGTTGTGTTCGGGCTGATCGGCAGCAGCCTCGGGGTCAGGCCGGCTGGTCGAACCAGTCGCAGTCAGGGGTTTGGCATCAGCGTCCTGCTGATCTTCTCCTACTACCTGATGTCCTTCATCTTCAGTTCGCTTGGGGTCAAGGGAACGGTGGGACCGTTCCTGGCGGCCTGGGCCCCGGTGCTGATCGGCCTGGCGATTGGCCTGGTGATGTTGCGCCAGGCCAGTCGCTGAGGCGGGGTCAGCGGGCAGACTGGTTGAAACCTGTTGGCTTCTTCGACGTGCTGGCTGCCGTGAATGACCCGGTCCTCGCCCTTGGCCTCCTGGCCTTTGGGCTATTGCTGGTTGCCCTGCCGCTGGCCTTCTGGAGTGTGAGTGGGGAAGCCACCCGCAGTGTCACGGCCGTGCGCCTGTTGGTGGCGGCCGCGAATCTGAGCCTTACGGCCCAGCTCACCCTGCGCTGGTGGGAATCGGGCCATTTCCCGATCAGCAATCTCTACGAGTCGCTCTGCTTCCTGGCCTGGGCCTGCACGCTCACCCAGCTGCTGGTGGAGCGCTCCTGGCCCTCACCGCTGGTGCCAGCTGCCGCCACGCCGATGGGACTGGGCTGCCTCGCCTTCGCCAGCTTCGCTCTGCCTGATCGGCTGCAGCAAGCGGCACCTCTGGTGCCGGCGTTGCGCTCCAGCTGGCTGGTGATGCACGTCAGCGTGATCATGGTGAGCTATGCCGCCTTGCTGGTCGGCTCGCTGCTCTCCCTGGCGGTGCTGTTCACCGATCGCGACCAGGCCCTGCAACTGCGCAGCAGCTCGATCGGCAGCGGTGGTTTCCGCCAGGCCAAGCTGGCCACCAGCGGCGGCGATCTCCAGCTGAGCAGCGTGGCGATCGGCATCAACGAGCAACTCGACAGCCTCAGCTATCGCACGATCACCGTTGGCTTTCTGCTGCTGTCCGTTGGGCTGGTGAGCGGCGCGGTCTGGGCCAACGAGGCCTGGGGCAGCTGGTGGAGCTGGGACCCGAAAGAAACCTGGGCCCTGATCTGCTGGCTCGTCTATGCGGCCTATCTGCACACGCGCCTGAGCCGTGGCTGGCAGGGCCGGCGCCCGGCGCTGGTGGCGGTGGCAGGACTGGTGGTGATCGTGGTCTGCTACATCGGCGTCAACCTTCTCGGCATCGGCCTGCACAGCTATGGCTGGTTCCTCGGGGCTTGAGCCCAGGCCGGCGAATGATGACAATCGGTGACCATCCATCCTGGCCGGTTTCCATAAAAAAACTGCCGATCAACCCATCGGGGGCTGATCGGCAGAGCGGGTGGTCAGGGGCGCAGCTCAGACAAGCAGGGCTTCGCGGCGGCTGTTGCGGATGCCGCTGATCGCTTCGCGGTAGTCGGGCTGGTTGAACACCCCAGAGCCCGAAACGATCGCATTGGCGCCCACTTCGATCACCTGCCAGGCGTTGCCAGCCTTGAGGCCGCCATCCACTTCGATCCAGGGATCAAGGCCGCGCTCATCGCACATCCGCCTGAGACGGCGCACCTTCTCAACCGCTGAGGGGATAAAGCTCTGGCCGCCAAAGCCGGGGTTCACGCTCATGATCAGGACGAGATCGCAGAGCTCCAGGCAGTACTCCAGGGTGTCGAGCGAGGTGCCGGGGTTGAGCACGGCTCCGGCCTTTTTGCCGAGATCCTTGATCTGGCCCAGGTTGCGGTGCAGGTGCGGGCAGGCTTCAACCTGCACATAGATGTGATCGGCTCCCGCCTTGGCGAAATCCGCCACATACTTCTCGGGCTCGACGATCATCAGGTGCACATCGAGCGGCTTGGCGGTCACAGGCCGCAGCGCTTCGACGATCAGTGGGCCGATCGTGATGTTGGGAACGAATCGGCCGTCCATCACGTCCACGTGGATCCAGTCGGCTCCCGCCTCATCGACGGCGCGCACCTCATCTCCGAGGCGGGCGAAATCAGCGGAAAGGATCGAAGGGGCGATCACCAGAGGCTTCGTGCTCATGGTTGGGGCCACCGGGGCGGAGGGTGCTCAGCGATTGTAGGAATCGGCCGGAACGCCTCGCCCCGGACGCCGGGACCAAGCCAATCGGCGCTGATAGAGTATCGATTGCTTCAACCCTGAAAGGCCTTGCGGCAGCTGACCTGCCGGTCTTTCCCTTGTTGCGCTCTCTCCCCCCTGCCAGACCCACGTGGATCGCACCCTCATTCAGGAACTGCTCGAAGTCGTCGAGCAGGCCGCCATCGCCTCGGCCCATCTCACCGGTCTGGGCCAGAAGGATGAGGCCGATGCAGCTGCCGTCGAAGCGATGCGCACCCGGATGGGGTCGATCGCCATGCAGGGCCGCATCGTGATCGGTGAGGGCGAGCGCGATGAGGCGCCGATGCTTTACATCGGCGAGGAAGTAGGCAGCGGCACGGGTCCGGGCGTGGATTTCGCCGTGGATCCCTGCGAAGGCACCAATCTCTGCGCCAACGCCCAGGACGGCTCGATGGCCGTGCTGGCCGCTTCTGACCGCGGGGGCCTGTTCAATGCACCTGATTTCTACATGAAGAAGCTGGCGGCGCCCCCGGCCGCCAAGGGCAAGGTGGACATCCGCAAGAGCGCCACGGAGAACATCGCCATCCTCAGCGCCTGCCTGGGCATGCCCGCCAGCGATCTGGTGATCGTGGTGATGGAGCGGGCCCGCCACAAGGATCTGATCGCCGAGATCCGCGCCACCGGCGCCCGGGTCAAGCCGATCAGTGATGGCGACGTTCAAGCTGCGATCGCCTGCGGCTTTGCCGGCACCGGCACCCACTGCCTGATGGGCATCGGCGCTGCTCCTGAAGGGGTGATCTCAGCGGCGGCCTTGCGCTGCCTGGGCGGCCACTTTCAGGGCCAGCTGGTCTATGACCCGGCCATCGCCCAGACCTCCGAATGGGCCGACTACACCAAGGAGGGCAACATCGAGCGCCTCAACTCCATGGGCATCACCGACATCGACAAGGTGTACGAGGCCGAGGAACTGGCCTCGGGCGAGAACGTGGTGTTCGCTGGCAGCGGCATCACCCCTGGCCTGCTGTTCAAGGGCGTGGTGTTCGAGGCCGACTGCACCCGCACCAGCAGTTTGATCATCAGCTCGCTCGACACCAGCGCCCGCTTCACCGACACGATCCACATCAAGCCCGGCGCCCAGAGCGTCGCGCTGCGCTGAGCGCCCACCCTATGCACATCGCCGTCGTCGGCCTCAGCCATCGCACGGCTCCGGTCGAGATCCGTGAGCGGCTGAGCATTCCCGAGCAGACCATGGAGGATTCCCTCCAACAGCTGCGCGGTGACGCCCAGGTGCTGGAGGCCTCGATCCTCAGTACCTGCAACCGGCTGGAGATCTACACCCTGCTGCGCAGTCCAGAGCAGGGGATCACGGCGGTGGGGTCCTTCCTCAGCCGCCATTCTGGCCTCGATTTCGGCGAACTCACCCCCCACCTGTTCACGTATCACCACGCCGAGGCGGTGTCCCACCTGATGCGGGTGGCTTCCGGGCTCGACAGCCTGGTGCTGGGGGAGGGGCAGATCCTCTCCCAGGTCAAAAAGATGGTGCGGCTCGGCCAGGAGCATGGCTCGATTGGCCCGATCCTCAACCGCCTGCTCACCCAGGCCGTCAGCACCGGCAAGCGGGTGCGCACCGAAACCAACCTGGGCACCGGCGCCGTCTCGATCAGCTCGGCGGCCGTGGAGCTGGCCCAGCTCAAGGTGGGCCAGGCCCGGGGCTTAGACGAACTCGTCAGCCTTGACCAGGAACAGGTGGCGGTGGTGGGAGCCGGTCGGATGGCCCGCCTGCTGCTTCAGCATCTGCAGTCGAAGGGCTGCAAGGCCCTGGTCTTGCTCAACCGCACCGTTGAGCGCGCCGAAGCCCTGGCGGCCGATTTCCCGGAGCTGCCGGTGCAATGCCGGCCGCTCAGCGATCTCGACCACTGCCTGAGCACCTGCTCGCTGGTGTTCACCAGCACGGCAGCAGAGCAGCCGATCATCGATCAGGCCCGGCTGCAGTCGCTCAACCGGCGCTCCTCGCTGATGCTGGTCGACATCGGCGTTCCCCGCAACATCAGCTCAGGGGTCAGCGTCCTGCCGGGCGTGGAGTCTTTTGATGTCGACGACCTGCAGGAGGTGGTGAACCGCAACCAGGAGTCACGGCGGGAGATCGCCGCCGAGGCCGAGGGTCTGCTGCAGGAGGAGGCCCAGCAGTTCCTGGAATGGTGGGACGGGCTTGAGGCGGTGCCCACCTTGAACCGACTGCGCCAGACCCTGGAGGTGATCCGCGAACAGGAGTTGCAGAAAGCGCTCAGCCGCATGGGGCCCGATCTCTCGGCGCGGGAGCGCAAGGTGGTCGAAGCGCTCAGCAAGGGGATCATCAACAAGGTGCTGCACAGCCCGGTCACCAACCTGCGGGCCCCCCAGCCACGGCAGCAACGGCACCTGGCCATGCAGGCTCTCCATGACCTCTTCGCCCTCGATGAAGGCAGCGGCGAGGGCTGAGCCTGGCTGCCAAGCTCCCTCTTAACCAGAGATTCATGGGTTCTTGGCGGGGGCTTGGCTGTCTGGGTCAGCCGGTCCAGTACGGTTCAGGTGTGCTGCATGCAGCCCTACAAGGAGTGAGTGATGAAGCGGGTTTTGGCGATCATCCTCGGCGGTGGAGCAGGCACGCGCCTCTACCCGCTCACCAAGATGCGGGCCAAGCCAGCCGTGCCCCTGGCCGGCAAATACCGTCTGATCGATATTCCGATCAGCAACTGCATCAATTCTGGTGTCAACAAGATCTATGTGCTGACCCAGTTCAACAGCGCCTCCCTCAACCGGCACCTCACCCAGACCTACAACCTCTCGGCCGGCTTCGGCCAGGGTTTTGTCGAGGTGCTCGCCGCCCAGCAGACGCCCGATAGCCCCAGCTGGTTCGAGGGAACGGCTGATGCGGTGCGTAAATATCAGTGGCTGTTCCAGGAATGGGACGTGGACCACTACCTGATCCTCTCCGGTGACCAGCTCTACCGGATGGACTACAGCCAATTCGTGGACCACCACATCAACAGCGGCGCTGATCTGAGTGTGGGCGCCCTGCCGGTGGATCAGGCCCAGGCCGAAAGCTTTGGCCTGATGCGCGCCGAGCGCGACGGCCGCATCCGTGAATTCAGCGAAAAGCCCAAAGGTGCGGCGCTGGAATCGATGAAGGTGGACACCGCCAGCCTTGGTCTGAGCGAAGCCGAGGCGGCCCGGCGCCCCTATCTCGCATCGATGGGAATCTATGTGTTCAACCGGCACACCCTCTTCGACCTGCTGGCCCGCAATCCCACCGCCACCGATTTCGGTAAGGAGATCATTCCCCTGGCCCTGGAGCGTGGCGACAACCTCCAGAGTTATCTCTTCGACGACTACTGGGAAGACATTGGCACCATCGGTGCGTTTTATGAGGCCAACCTGGCGCTCACCGATCAACCCAGGCCGGCCTTTTCCTTCTACGACGAAAAATTTCCGATCTACACCAGGCCGCGTTATTTGCCTCCCAGCAAGTTGCTGGACACCCAGGTCACACAGTCGATCATCGGCGAGGGCTCCTTGCTCCAGGCCTGCAGCATTCATCACTGCGTGCTCGGTGTGCGCTCCCGGGTCGAAGGCGAGGTGGTGTTGAAAGACACCCTGGTAATGGGTGCGGATTACTACGAATCCTCGGAGGAACGGGCCGTGCTGCGCGAGCGCGGCGGCATCCCCCTTGGCGTCGGCCATGGCACCACCGTCAAGGGCGCGATCCTCGATAAAAACGTCCGCATCGGCCGCAACGTCACGATCGTCAACAAGGACCGCATCGAGGAAGCTGACCGGCCAGAGCTGGGCTTCTACATCCGCAACGGCATCGTCGTGGTGGAGAAGAACGCCACGATCGCCGATGGCACGGTGATCTAGGGGCTTCTGAGCGCTTGCTGACACACCCTGCAGCGACACCCATGGGCGTCGCTGCGAAGGGCACACTGGCTAGGACCGGTTCATCCAACCCAACCACACATGAGCAAAGCGCACTTCGGCCTGATCGGCCTGGGGGTGATGGGCGAGAACCTGGTGCTCAATGCCGAGCGCAATGGCTTCTCCAGCGTCGTCTACAACCGCACCTACGCCAAGACCGAAGACTTTCTGAGCGGCCGGGGCGCTGGGCTCAACATCGTCGGGGCCCACACCCTGGAGGAATTCGTGGGTGCCCTGGAGCGCCCACGCCGCATCCTGATGATGATCAAGGCGGGTGAGCCGATCGACGCCATGATCGCCACGCTCTCGCCGTTGCTCGAAGACGGCGACCTGCTGATCGATGGCGGCAACTCCCTCTACACCGACACCGAGCGGCGGGTGAAGGAGCTGGAGAGCAAGAGCTTCGGCTTCATCGGCATGGGCGTCTCCGGCGGTGCCAAGGGCGCCCTGGAGGGGCCAAGCATGATGCCCGGCGGCACCAAGAGCGCCTACGACGCGATCGAAGGCCTGGTGCGCAAGATGGCTGCCCAGGTGGAAGATGGCCCCTGCGTCACCTACATCGGCCCCGGTGGCGCTGGGCACTTCGTCAAGACGGTGCACAACGGCATCGAATACGGCATCGAGCAGATCCTCTGCGAGGCCTATGACCTGATGAAGCGTTCGGCCGGCCTCAGCGGCCTGGAGATGGCCGATGTCTTTGATGGCTGGAACCAACTGGAGGAGCTCTCCTCCTATCTGGTGGAGATCACCGAGGTGTGCCTGCGCACCCGCGACCCCGAGGACGGCGGCGATCTGGTCGAGAAGATCCTCGATGTGGCGGGCCAGAAAGGCACCGGCCTCTGGACCGTGGTCAGCGCCCTGGAGATGGGCATCGCCGTGCCGACGATCTATGCGGCGCTCAATGGCCGGGTGATGAGCTCCCTGCACGGCGAGCGCCAGAGCGCATCCAGCGTGATCGAAGCCCCACCGGCCCCGCCAACGGCCGATCTCGGTGCCCTCGCCGATGGGCTGCCGGCCCTGCGCGATGCCGTCATCCTGGCCTGCATCGCCAGCTATGCCCAGGGCATGGCCTTGATGGTGGAAGCCTCGGCGCTGCACGATTACAACCTGCAGCTCTCCTCGATTGCCCAGATCTGGAAGGGGGGCTGCATCATCCGCGCCCGCCTGCTGCAACGGATCCAGAATGCCTACGACACCAATCCGCAGCTGACCAACTTGATGGTGGATCCCTGGTTCGCCGCCCAGATCAACAGCCGACTGCCCGGCTTGCGCCAGGTGGTGGCCGCTGCCGCCCTGGCCGGCATTCCCGTGCCCTGCCTGAGCAGCACCCTCGACTACATCGACAGCTACCGCAGCGGCCGCCTGCCCCAGAACCTGCTGCAGGCGATGCGTGATTGCTTCGGCGCCCATACCTATCAGCGGGTGGACCAGCCCGGCAGCTTCCACACCGAGTGGTTGTTGTGAGCGCCCAGCCCCCGGCCTCCTACCGGCTGGAAACAGCGGCCGATCGGGCGGCACTCTCGCGCCTGGCCGCCGAAACGATCGCGGCCAGCATCGATCTGGCCCTGGCGGAACGGGAGCGGGCCCAGATCGCCCTGGCCGGCGGCACCACACCGGAGCAGGCCTATCACCTGCTGGCGGCCAACCACCTGCCCTGGCAGCGGGTGGATGTGCTGCTCGGCGATGAACGCTGGGTGCCGGCCGATGACCCGTCCAGCAATGCCCTGATGCTGCGCCGTTCCCTGCTGGCTGAGGGCCCCGGGGCCCAGGCCTGCTTCCATCCGGTCCCCACCGCTCTGGAGAGCCCCGAACGGGGCGCCGCCGCCTACGACGCGCTGCTGGCCCAGCTTTGCCCTGGCCAACCGCCGATCTTCGATCTGATTCTGCTGGGGCTGGGCGATGACGGCCACACCGCTTCGCTCTTCCCCGGCACCGCCGCCACCGGCGTGGTCGATTGCAATGTCACGGTCAGCGAGGGCAAGGGGCTGCCCCGGGTCACCTTTACGGCGCCGGTGCTGAGCGCGGCCCGGCAGGTGGTGATCCTGGTGAGTGGTTCTGGCAAACAGCAGGCCCTGCAACGGCTGCTCGATCCCAACGAGCCCGCAGCCCGCACGCCGGCCCGGCTGGTGCGCCCCCGCACCCCCGTGCTGATCCTGGCCGATGCCGCCGCTGCGGCAGGCTTGGAGGATCCAACGAAGCAGCCCTGATGGCGACCCCCTTGCTTGTGGTGAGCGGTGATGGTTTCAGCGGCTGGCTGGCCCTCAACGACACCGTCATGGGGGGCAACAGCACGGGCGTCTGCCGGGTGGGGCCCGAGGGGCTGGTGCTGGAGGCCGAGGTGGTGGAGCAGGGCGGCGGCTTCGTCAGCTGTCGCTCGCCGCTCTTCTCCCCACCCCTGGATCTGGGTGCCTACCGCGCCATTGAGCTGGAGCTGCGCGGCGATGGCCGCCGCTACAAGCTGGCTGTGGCCTGCACCGATGGGCTGGCCGGCCTGACCGAGCTGATCCCCGGAGGCCTGCGCTGGGTGACGGAATTCGACACCAGCGCGGATGGAGTCAGCCGGGTGGAGATCCCCCTGGATCAGTTGCGGCCCTCGGTGCGGGCCCGGCCGCTCAACCTGCCGCTGCGCTTCGATGCCTGCCGGATCACCCGCCTGCAGGTGCTGCACTCGAAATTCGGCGACGACGGCCAGCTCAATGCCGGCTTCCGGGCCGGACCGCTGCGCCTCGGGCTGGTGGCGATCCGGGCTCTACCTTGAGTGCCGTGCCTTGAGCGAGCCCGGTGCCCTTTGCAGGCGGGTGGCGGCGGCGGCAGACCTCTGCCTCAAGCCCCATCTCCATGCCGTGGTGGCTGGCGATGGCTTCGGCGAAGAGCAGCTCGATTGCACCTTGCGAATCCAGCCGCGCAGCAGCGACGGCACCCGCCTGCCGCTCGATGACATCGAACTGGAGATCTACCGCAGCGGCGAAGACCTGCACTTGATGCTGAGCTGGCCGGCCCAGCCGCAGCAACCCATGCTCTGGCAAGGCAACCACCCGGTTTGGATGGATGGGGAGAGTGGCCTGCGCTGCGAGCGCCCCGACTGCGGCGCCCCGCTCGAAGCCCTGGCCCGGCGGCTGCGGGCCCTGCTGGGACCCTCGCTTCAGCCGTCCTGATGGTTCAGGGCTGTTTGTTCAGGGTTGATCCGTGACCGCTCCCAGGCTGCTGCTGCTCACCTGGCGGGCGTACTTGCCCAGCACGCCGGTGCGGTAGCGGGGCTCGGGGGCGCACCAGATGGCGTGGCGGCGCTCCAGCTCGGCGGGGGTCACGTTGAGCTGGAGCAGGCGCAGGCTGGTGTCGACGGTGATCGTGTCGCCGTCCTGGATCAGGGCGATGGCGCCACCGACGGCGGCCTCGGGGGCCACGTGGCCGACCACCAGCCCATAGGTGCCGCCACTGAAGCGCCCATCGGTGATCAGGGCCACCGAATCCCCCAGTCCCTGGCCGATGATCGCGGCGGTGGGTGAGAGCATCTCGCGCATGCCGGGGCCACCGACGGGGCCCTCGTTGCGGATCACCACCACATCGCCGGCCACCACCTCGCCGGCGAGGATGGCCTCAAGGCCGCTCTCCTCACTCTCAAACACCCGGGCTGGCCCGGTGATGGTGGTGGTCTTGATGCCGCTGATCTTGGCAACGGCGCCTTCGGTGGCCAGGTTGCCCTTCAGGATCGAGAGGTGCCCCTGGTCATACAGCGGATCAGACAGGGGCCTGATTACCTCCTGGCCCGCGGGGGGGGCACTGGGCACAGCAGCGAGCAGTTCGGCCAGGGTTTTGCCTTCGATCGTCGGGCAGTCGCCGTGCAGCAGGCCGGCATCGAGCAGCAGCTTCATCACCTGGGGGATACCGCCGGCGTTGTGGAGATCCACCGTCACGAAGCGGCCGCTGGGCTTGAGATCGCAGATCACCGGCACCCGCTGGCGGATGGTTTCGAAATCGTCGATGCAGAGCGGCACGCCGGCGGTGCGGGCGATCGCCAGCAGGTGCAGCACCGAATTGGTGGAGCCACCCACCGCCATGATCACGCTGATCGCGTTCTCGATCGAGGCGCGGGTGATCAGGTCGCTGGGGCGGATGCTCGCGGCGATGGCGGCCACCAGCACCTCGGCGGAGCGGGCGGCGCTCTCGGCTTTCTCCGGGTCTTCGGCCGCCATGGTGGAGCTGCCCGACAGGCTCAGGCCCATGGCCTCGAAGGCCGAACTCATCGTGTTGGCGGTGAACATGCCGCCGCAGCTGCCGGCACCGGGGCAGGCGTTCTTCTCGATCGCCAGCAGTTCGGCCTCATCGATGCGGCCACCGGAGAACTGGCCCACTGCCTCAAAAGCGCTGACCACGGTGAGGTCGCAGGGACCGAGCTTGCCGGGCTTGATCGTGCCGCCGTAGACAAAGATCGCCGGGATGTCCATGCGGGCCATGGCGAGCATGGCGCCGGGCATGTTCTTGTCGCAGCCGCCGATCGCCAGCAGCCCGTCCATGCTCTGGGCGTTGCAGGCGGTTTCGATCGAATCGGCGATCACCTCGCGCGACACCAGCGAATATTTCATCCCCTCGGTGCCCATCGAGATGCCGTCGCTGACGGTGATGGTGCCAAACGTCTGCGGCATGGCGCCCGCCTCCCGCGCGGCAACCACGGCCCGCTCGGTCAAGGCGTTGAGGCCGATGTTGCAGGGCGTGATCGTGCTGTACCCATTGGCGATGCCAATGATCGGCTTGTCGAAGTCGCCGTCGCCGAAGCCAACGGCCCGCAGCATGGCCCGGTTCGGGGAGCGCTGGACCCCGGCGGTGATCGCGGCGGAACGGAGCATGGGCATCGGCAGGGAGGCGGATAGCAACCTAACGATTCGCCAGACCCGGCTTTGGCACTCCCCTCAGCTCTCGGGGCTGAGGCCTTCGAGCTGGCGGCGCACGTCTTCGATTGCCCGGTTCAGCTCCTTGACCTTGTGCTGCAGTTCGGAGTCCATCAGCGGACGTTGGCCGCCGAGCTCCCCATCCCGTGACCCTTCCTGCAGGCGGGAGAGCCGGACGCTACGGCGCTGGCGCAGGGCCAACCGTCGCCGTTCCGCTTCCGATAACAGCCACCAAGCCAGTCCTGCCGCGCCGAGCACGGCACCGCCAATGACGCTGGCCAGCAGGCCGCTCTGGGAGCCGTTATCTCTGGCCTCGGCCATGAACGATCACCTCTGCCAAATCCTGGGCCACCACCCTAAAGGGAACGGCTCAGGCGATCCGATTCCAGACCCCGCTCAGGCGATCGCTTCAGCCAAGCGAAGGGCGTTGGCGATCACCGTCAGGCCGGGCGAGAGGCCTGGGCAGCTGGGAAAAACACTGGCGTCGGCCACGGTCAAGTTGCCCACTTCGTGACTACGGCCGTTGAGGCCCACCACGGAGATGGCGGGATCGCTGCCCATCCGGCAGGTGCCGCAGGCGTAGCCCATCACCGCCAGCGGCGCCTCGCCACGGGGATGGATCCAGGCTTTCTTGACCACCTGGGTCTGGGGGTCGGCTTCAACGGCCTGCAGGGTGTCGAGCCAGCGGTAAACCAGCCGGTCGTGGGCTTCGAGATTGTTGGCCAGGTATTGAATGCGAATCCGCTTGTTGCGCAGGGTGATGCGGTTTTCAGGGTCTGGCAGCACGGCGCTGGTGGCCCACCAACAGACCGAGCGGGAGGCGAGCTGGGCCAAGGTTGCGTTGGGCAGCAGCTTCGTGACCAGCGACAGCACCGGCGGCGATTCGGCGAAGAGCGGATCCTGAAGAACGCCGCCGCCGTTCTCGATATGGCCGAGCGGAAAACTGACGTTCTGATCGCCCCAGTAGTAGTCGTTGACGCCGAGGCTGCGGGGATAGCGAGCGGAATTGGCTGATGTGGCCAGCTGCAGAATCGCGCTGAGCTGCAACTTCATCAGATTGCGGCCCACCTGGCCTGAGCCGTTGGCCAGCCCTTCGGGATGGCGATCACTGGCCGACGCCAGCAGGATGGCGGGGGTGTTGATCGCCCCGGCGGCGAGCACCACCTGGTCGCCGCGGAACAGCCAGCTCTGGCCGTCGATCACCGCCTCCACCCCCCGCACGTCGCTGCCACTGGGGTTCACGTGCAGGCGGGTGACCTTGGCCCCGGTGCGCAGCTGGGTGGCCGGGTGCTTCAGGGCGGCGGCCACACCGAACAACTCGGCATCGCCGCTGGGATCCTCTGGATCTTCTGACCAGGTGAGTGGCAGGTCGTAGGGACGGCAACCCTGCCGCTCCAGGGCCGAGCGCAGCGGCTCGAGAAAGGGCTCGATCGCCAGGGGCCGGTGGGGAAAGTCGGTGGCCCGTGCTGGCTCGGTGGGATCGATGCCAGCCTGCCCGTGGACCCTGTACAGGGCTTCGGCCCGGTCATACCAGGGGGCCAGCTCGGCGTAGCTGAGGCCCCAGCGCGGGGCCTGACCTTCCTGCATCGCCAGGCCGTCGAACTCGGCCTCGCGCATGCGTTCAAGCACGGCGCCCCAGATCTTGGTGTTGCCGCCCAGGGCATAGATCGCCTGGGGGTTGAAGGGGTCACCGTCGGTGCCGAACCACTGTTCACTGGGGTGATAGCGATCCTTCTGAAAGAGATCGACATCGGAGACGTTCTGGTCTTCCAGGGGCAGGGAGCCGCCCCGCTCCAGGATCAGGACCCTGCGGCCTTTGGCGGCCAGGGAAGCCGCCACGGTGCCTCCAGCGGCGCCGCTGCCGATCACGATCATGTCGTAGTGGGCGTCGTCAATGATCATGCCGGCCAGGCGTAAAGCAGAAGGAACAGCAGCACCCAGATCACATCGACGAAATGCCAGAACAGCGAGGCGGCCACCACCCCCTGCTCGCCGCCTTCATAATTGCCGGCGCGGAAGGAACGAATCAGCATCAGCCCCATCAGCAGGACGCCGCTGGCCACATGCAGGCCGTGGAAGCCCGTGAGCAGGTAGAAGCAGCTGCCGAAGCTGCCGCTGGTGATGCCAAAGGACAGCCCAGCCCACTCCACCGCCTGGCCATAGAGAAAGACCGTGCCCATGGCCATGCTCAGCAACCAGAAGGCACGGAATCCCCAGAGGTTGCCGCGATTCAGGAACCATTCGGCCAGGGCGATCGTGCCGCTGCTGGACACCAGCACCGCCGTGTAAGCCAGGGGCGTGCGCCACTCCAGGCCCTCCACGCCAGGGGGGAGCCAGTTGAGCGAGGAGAGCTTTAACACCGCGTAGCCGGTGAAGAAGGCGAAGAAAATAATGCTCTCGGAGCACAGAAAAATGATGAATCCCGTCAGGCTGTGGTTGGCATGGCTGCTGTGACCGGACGCGTGGCCGTCAGTCGGGCCGGCGTTCTGATCAAGGCCTGAGAGGGGATCTGGGCTGGCGGGGGTGAGGGTCATCGCTTCAGGCCTGCCCAGTGGCGAGGAAATCAGTGGCGCGGGGATAGCGCTCCTGGTGTTCCACCAGGGGAAGGCCGCTGCCGTAGCCGTAGGGGCCGCTGATCACGGTGGGTACGTTCTCCTCGAAGTTCTCGGCCGGAGGTGGCGAGGGCAGCAGCCACTCCAGGCCGATCGCGTTCCAGGGGTTGGCCGGCGCCTGCTTGCCGCGCACCAGTGAGCTGACCAGATTGAGCAGGAAGGGAATGATCGAGACCCCCAGCAGAAAGGCACCGAGGCTGGCAAGCACATTCCAGAAGGCGAATTCCGGGTCGTAGGACGACACCCGGCGGGGCATGCCCATCAGCCCGAGCGGGTGCATCGGGAAGAAATTCAGGTTGGTGCCGATGAAGGTGAGCAGGAAATGGAGCTGCCCCAGGCCCTCGTAATACATCTTGCCGGTGAATTTAGGGAACCAGTGATAGATCGCGGCATACACGCCCATGGTGGCAGCGCCATAAATCACGTAGTGAAAGTGCCCCACCACAAAATAGGTGTTGTTCACATGGATGTCCACCGGCACCGTGGCCAGCATGATGCCGGTGACGCCGGCAAACACGAAGTTGAACAGGCCGCCGAGGGCAAACAGCATCGGCGTATTCAGCCGTAACTTGCCGCCCCAGAGTGTGGCGAGCCAGGCGAACACCTTGATGCCGGTGGGCACGGCGATCAGCATGGTGGTGACCATGAACAGATCACGCATCCACTGGGGCACGCCGCTGGGGAACATGTGGTGCACCCAGACCACCAGGCTCAGCGCCACAATCACCAACGAGGCCATCGCCACAAAGCGATAGCCGAAGAGAGGCTTGCGGGCATAGACCGGAAACAGCTCGGAGAACACCCCGAACACCGGCAGGATGATCACATAGACGGCGGGGTGGGAATAAAACCAGAAGAAGTGTTGATAGAGCACCGGATCACCGCCGCCCTCCGGCCTGTAAAACGAGGTGCCCACCACCAGGTCAAACAACAACATCAGGGCGCCACCGGTGAGGGCCGGCAGGCCGATCAATTGAATGATCTGGGCGGAGAGCGCCGTCCAGCAGAAGATCGGCATCCGGAACAGGGTCATCCCCGGCGCCCGCATGCGCAGGATCGTGGTCACAAAGTTGATCGCCCCCATGATCGAGGACACACCCGAGAGGGCCACGGCCACAATCCAGAGCGCCTCGCCGTTGATCAGGAAGCCCAGCGGGTTCTGCAGGCTCACCGGCGGATAGGACCACCAGCCGGAGGCGGCCGGACCACCCGGCACCAGGAAGCTGGCCATCAGGATCACACCGAAGACGGGCACAAGCCAGAAGGCCGCCGCATTCAGCCGCGGAAAGGCCATGTCCGGGGCGCCGATCATGCAGGGGATCAGGAGGTTGTTGAGCCCATTGAGTACCGGGAACATGAACAGGAACAGCATGATCGTGCCATGCATGGTGTAGAGGCCGTTGTACACCGTTCGATCAACAAGATCAGCCTCAGGGGTGATCAATTCGCCGCGCATGATCATGGCCAGCAGCCCGCCGACCAACAGAAAGATCAGGGCGGTGGCGATGTATTGAATCCCGATCACCTTGGCATCGGTGTTGAAGCTGAAGTAACGCTTCCAGCTGTTCGGAGCCTTGGGCTGCGGCGTGGGGGCGGCGCTGAGGCCCGGATCGAAAGGGGTGATGGTCATGGCGCGATCAACCGTCGTGGGGAAGGGTGTTGGAGCCGGGGACGTTCACCATCGGCGGCGGCGCAGGAACCACAGTGGCGTATCCCGACGGCCGCGTGCGGCTCTGGCGCAGGGCGTACTCCCTGGAGGCATCGCTGAGTCCGGGCTGCAGCGGCAGGCGGCTGGCCCGGCGCAGCCAGTCCTGGTAGTCGGTTTCGCTCTGGACCACCACATCCACCTGGTTGGCGGCGAACCAGGTGCCGCTGTATTCCGAATCCCGCAGCCGGTAGCGGCCCTCCCGGGTGGGTGTGAGGAAAAAGGCGATCGAGCGGCCCGGGATCACCTGCTGCTTGAGCCGGAACGCCGGCACGTAGAAGCCATGGATCACGTCCTCGCTGCGCAGCTGCAATCCCACCCGGCGATCCAACGGCAGGTGCAGCTCGGTGGCGCTGACTGCCGCACCGGGGTAGCGGAACTCCCACGACCACTGGCGGGCGATCACCTCGATCTCGGCCTGCGGGGCCACGGCGGCACCGCTGGCGGGCTGCTGATCACTGGCCAGCCGATCGCCGTGCACATGGTCCATCGGTCCGATCAGACCGATCTGGCGGTTCACATCGATCGTGTAATAGGCGATCCCCATGACCAGCAGCAGTGGAATCACCGTCCAGATGATCTCGAGCTTGGTGTTGCCCTCGATCGGCTCTGCGTCACTGATGTCGTACTTCGCCGCCCGGTTGAACAGCATCACCCAGGCCATCACCGACACCACCCCGGCGAAGACGAAGGTGGCAACGGCTGTCTCGAAGCTGAACAGGCCATCCACCAGGGGTGCGGCGCTGGAGGCCTGCACCGGCAGCCAGCCGAAGGACTGCTGGCCCATCCAGAAGCTGAACCAGACCAGCAGCCCGATCCAGAAGACCAGCCCAGCGATGGCTGGCAGGTTGGGGCGCGACGGCGTGCTGGTCATGGCAGGGCCTCGTTGAGATCGGCACCGGCCGCCAGCAGCTGGTTGGCCGTCACATGCACCCCGAACTCAACAGCCAGCTGGGCGCCGAGGGTGCCATGCCAGGCCATGGCGCCCAGCAGCAGCACGCCGGTGAGCAGGTAGCTCCACTGCACCTGACGGCCCATTTCGCTGCGCCAGTCGAAGCGCTGGAAACCGCGCCAGAGCGTCATCGCCACGATCGCGAACAGCAGGGCCACGCCGCCGGCTCCATGCCAGAGCATGGTGGCGGTGCTGCCCATGCCGAAGCTGCTGACGACGCCCGGCAACGGCACCGCCAGCTGCATCTCCACGAAGCCAGCGGCCACGGTGAAGAAGCTGATCAGGCAGCAGGCCAACAGGTTGTACCAGCCCACATCGTGAAAGCCGGCGCGGGTCACCGGCAAGGCCAGGAAACGGAACAGCCGTTTCTCCAGGGGAAACACCGCCCCGGCGATGTCGAAGGCAATCGCGATCACGAACAGGCCGATGCTGAGATGCACCAGGTTCGGATGGATCGGCAACCGGTAGGGCAGGTTGTTGGCACCCAGGCTCAGCAGGTGCAGGTTGGCTGGATCCATCACACCTGTCCTGCCCGCATCGCTTCCACCACCCTGACGGTGTGCAGCCCGTAGACCCAGATCAGCTGGTTGCCCAGTATCACCTGGACCACCACCAGGGCACTGAGCAGCGCGCCGGCCCCCAGGAAGGCCAGGGGCAGCTTGAGCGGGTCACGGCTGCGGATCACATAACGCCAACCGGTGAGCACCGAGAGCACGCCGGCTAGCACCCAGCCCAGGGTGCTGTGCAGGTTGAGGATGTCGCGCGAGGCGCCGTAGGGGTTGGCCAGTCCGGCCTCCACCTGGCCGAAGATGATCGCGATGAAGATCGCCGCAGTGGCGAACAGCAGATTCCAGAAGCTGACCTCGAACAGGGCCGGCCGCTTGGCCCAGACCCCGATCAGATCAAAGACGAAGGCGATCAGGGCCATTGCGATCACAAAGTGCACCACGATCGGATGGATCGTGTCCATCCAGGGCAGGTTGCGATCGTTGAGCTGGGGCAACAGCTCGAACATGGGCGGGGATGAAGCTGTCCCCCCATTCCAGCTTGCGGAGGGGCCTTCTGCGAACCCTGCTCGCTTATCCAAACGCTCCTTGAGCTTGTTGATCAGACCCCCCTTAGCCTGAACGCACTCGTTTTTTCGCTTTGACGGCTCCCGCCTCCCGCCCGCTGCGCTGGCTCACCGCCGGTTTGCTGTTCGCCGCCGCCGGCCTTTCAATCGCCCTTCCCTTCGTCTCGGCCACCCTGCTGACCATCGGCATCGGTGGGGTGGCGATCGCCGCCGGGGTGGCCCAGCTGATCCGACTGACCGGTAGCGGCAGCCTCAGCGACAGGGTGTTTCGCGGCTTCTCTGCCCTGCTCTACATCGGGACCGGCGTTTGGATCTTGCTCAATCCGGTGGGCAGCGAGGTGAGCCTCACGCTCTTCGTTGGCCTGCTGGTGGCCTTCGAGGGGGTGATGGAACTGGCCGCCGCCGCTGCCAGCGCCGTTCCGGCTCGGGGTCTGGTTCTTATTGATGGGCTGATCACCACCTTGCTCGGGGGACTGCTGGTTGCCCAGTGGCCCAGCGACAGCCTCTGGGCCCTCGGCACGCTGTTCGGTGTGGCCCTGGCGCTCTCGGCCGTGAATCTGTTAACGGCGCCAGCTTCGGCTGCAGAGGCCGCTTCACCCAGCTGAAGGTTCGTTCTGTCAGCAGCTCATTTTTTTTATTCTTCCTTGCGGCGTCCCACCAGCCAGAAGGCACCGAGCACGGCGCCAAGGAGCAGGGCAATCTGGATCAGCCCGCCGCTCCACATCCATTCCTGGGAGGTCATCTCGGCGACAGGGCCCAGAGGGGCGAGGGAAGCAAGCAAGGATCCAGCTGCAAGGGCGCTACCCACAGTCTGCGGGAGTGGGCTTCATTCGCCGATGGCCAGGGCTCCGGAGCGGCGGGGGTCCGCCACCCCCAGGCTGCCGCCTTCCGGCAGGGCCTCAACCGAATGGGCAGAGCCCATCGCCCGTGATGGCTGCAACTGGTGGCCCAGGTTTTGCAGCAACCGCAGGCTGTCGGGGCTGAGGCCCTGCTCGTGGCTGAGCTGATCGGGCCAGAGCTGGCTGTGGATCCGGCTGGTGGCCACGGCTGAGGCCAGGTTGAGGCCGTGCTCGAGGCGATTAAGCAGCACCTGCAGCACGATGGTGATGATGCGGCTGCCACCCGGGCTGCCGGTGGCCAGGAGTGGCCCGCCGCGTCGGTCGAGCACCAGCGTGGGCGCCATCGAGGAGAGCGGCTGTTTGCCCGGCGCGATCGCGTTGGCCTCCCCTTGCACCAGGCCGAAGGCGTTGGGCACGCCCGGTTTGGCCGTGAAGTCGTCCATCTCGTTGTTGAGCAGGAAACCGGCTCCGGGCACACTCACCCCATTGCCGAAGGCGAAGTTGAGTGTGGTGGTGGTGGCCACCAGGCTGCCGTCACGGTCGATCACCGAGAGGTGGGTGGTGTTGGGGCCTTCCTGGAGGCCAGGTGCCTGTGGCGAGAGCTGCAGGGAGGGCGTATGGCGGTTGAGCTGGATGCGGGCCCGTTGGCGGGAGGCGTAGGCGGAGCTGAGCAGCTTCTCCAGGGGCATCGCCACGAAGCGGGGGTCACCGAGCAGGGCGTTGCGATCCAGGTAGGCCAGGTTCATCGCCTCCACCATCAAGTGCAGGCTGGCGGCGCTGTTGAGCCCCATGGCCGCCAGATCGAAGCCCTCGAGCATGCGCAGCAGCTGGATCAAGGTGACGCCCCCAGAGCTGGGTGGCGGCATGGCGATGACGGCATGGCCGCGCCAATCACCGATCAGCGGAGCCATCGCCCTGGCGCGGTAAGCGCTGAGGTCGGCGGCAGTGATCAACCCGCCTTGCTCACGCATCAGGGCCACCAGCTGGTCCGCCACCGGCCCGGCGTAGAAACCCTCTTCCCCTTCGCGGGCGATGCGGCCGAGGGTGGCGGCCAGCAGGGGCTGGCGCAGCCGATCACCGGGCGCATAGGCCAGACCGCCGGGCTTGAAGAACAGCTGGGCTGAGGTGGGGTCGGCCTTGAGCCGTGGGGCCGCCGCCTTCAAGGAGCCCGCTAGCTCGTGGCTGACCACGATTCCATCTTTGGCCAGGGCGATCGCAGGGGCGATCACGGCGGCGAGCGGCAGGCGTCCGTAGCGGCGCTGGGCCAGCACCAGCCCGGCCACGGTGCCAGGCACGCCCGTGCTCAGCAGGCTGCGGGTGGCCTTGAGGCGATCCACCGATCCATCGGCAGCAAGGAAGAGATCGGCCCGGGCAGCCAGGGGGGCCTTCTCCCGGAAATTGATCGTCACCGCCCGCCCCCGTCCCACCCGCGTCTCCCCCTCCAGCAGGGGCGCTCCTGCCGTTGCCGTGTCGGGCCGCCACAGCACCAGAAAACCGCCGCCGCCGATGTTGCCGGCCTGGGGCAGCGTCACCGCCAGGGCGAAGGAGGTGGCCACCGCGGCGTCCACGGCATTGCCACCCCGGCGCAGGATGTCACGCCCTACCCGCGACGCTTCAGCTTCCTGGCTCGCCACCATGCCGCCACTGGAGCGCACCGGCGAAAAGCGCTCTCCGCCTTCCTGCAGCACGTTGGCGCTGGCCAGAGGTGTCAGCAGCAGGCCGCTCCCCAGAAAGCACTTCGCCAGCAGGCCCCAACTCAGAAGGCCCAGCCGCTGTTCAGGCCTTGCCATAGCCACCGCCACCGGGAGTTTCGATGATCAGTCTGTCGCCGGCCTCCACGGCCAGCTCAATGCTGCCACCCAGCTCCTGCTCGCGGCCATCGGCGCCGATCCAGCGGTTGCGGCCCGGCTGGCCAGGACCACCGCCGGCGAGGCCGAAGGGCGCCACCTGGCGCGATCCGGAGAGGATCGCAGCGGTCATCGGCTCGAGAAAGCGGATCTCCCGCACCACCCCGTCGCCACCGGGCCAACGGCCGCTGCCACCGCTGCCCCGCCGCAGGGCGAACGATTCCAGGCGCACCGGAAAGCGTTCCTCAAGGATTTCGGGATCGGTGAGGCGAGAGTTGGTCATGTGGCTCTGCACGGCCGAGGCGCCGGCAAACCCCACTCCATCCAGCTGGCGGCCGGCGCCGCAACCACCGCAGATCGTCTCGTAGTACTGGTGGCGGCTGTCGCCGAAGCTGAGGTTGTTCATCGTGCCCTGGGCCGCGGCCATCACGCCGAGCGCTCCAAACAGGGCGTTGGCGATCGCCTGGGAGGTTTCGACGTTGCCGGCCACCACCGCGGCCTCTGGCCCCGGGTGCAGCAGGGAGCCGGGCGGCACGATCAGCTGCAGCGGCCTGTAGCAGCCGGCGTTGAGTGGCACCTCTTTCCCCACCAGGCAGCGAAACACGTAGAGCACCACTGCCTGGGTGATCGCCAGGGGCGCGTTGCGGTTTCCGCCATCCTGGCCGGATGTGCCGCTGAAGTCGATCACGGCCCGGCGGCCGCGGCGATCGATGCGCACCGCCACCTCAATCATCAGGCCGCCATCGAGGGGCAGGCGGAACTGACCCGAAGTGAGGCGATCGATCACCTGCCGTACCGCCTCGGCGCCGTTGTCCTGAACGTGGGCCATGTAGGCCCGCACCACCCCCAGCCCCTCGCGCTCAGCCAGGGCTTGCAGCAGCCCGGCGCCCAGCTGGTTGGCGGCCACCTGGGCCTGCAGGTCGGCCAGGAGCTGCTCGGGATTGCGCACTGGCCAGGGGCCAGCCGCCAGCCGCCGCCGCCAGTCATCGGCCAGGAGTTTGCCCTGGCGCAACAGCGGCACATTGTCGAGCAGCAGCCCCTCCTGCTCAAGCGTTTGGCTGAAGGGGGGCATCGAACCTGGGGTGATCCCGCCCACATCGGCGTGGTGGCCGCGAGAGGCCAGGAAGAAATCAGGGAGTGGAAAGGGCTGCTCGTTGCCGTTGCTATTGCCATTGCCATTGCCAGTCCCGCCTGTGAACACCGGTGTGATCACGGTGAGATCGGGCAGGTGGGTACCGCCGTGGGCGGGGTGGTTGGAGACGATCCCATCGCCGGGCCGCAGCGCTGGATGGTCGCCGCGGCGCACCGCCGCCAGCAGGCCGGCGACGCTGGCCCCCATCGAGCCCAGATGCACGGGGATGTGTGGTGCATTGGCCACCAGCTCGCCGGCCCCGTCAAAGACAGCGCAGGAGAAATCGAGACGCTCGCGGATGTTCACCGAGCGGGCGCTCTGCTGCAGCCGTACGCCCATCTGCTCGGCCACCGCGCTGAAGCGATGGTTGAACAGCTCCAGGCTGACCGGATCGACGGCCTCGGAGCCCCGATGGGCGTGTGCATCGCCAGGCGCTTCGGTGTGGGTCAGCAGCAGGATCTCGCCGGCCTGCAGTTCCGCCCTCCAGCCAGGGGCGAGCACCAGGCTGCCGTTGGCCTCCACCACCAGCGCCGGCCCGCTCAGCCGCGCTGCCGGCGGCAGATCCTCGCGACGGTGCAGGGGAACGTCGTGCCACTCGCCTCCCCAGTAGAGCCGGATGGGTTGGTCCTTGCCCCCTTGCGGCGAGGCGGATGGAGGTGGGCAGACAGCTTCCGGTTCGGGGCCCGGGTCCACCAGCTCCACCAGCAGCCACTCCACCACCAGATCCGGACCTTCTGGCCCGTCGCCCTCGGGGCCATGGCCGAAGCGCTGGCGATGGGCCCGCTCGAACGCCTCGCGCAGGGCCGGCGCCGCAGCCAGGGGCAACGGCAGGGTCAGCTCACTGGCGGCGAGCCGCACCCCAACACTGAACTCGGCCCTGGGGGCGGGATTCGCTTCAACCAGCGCGGCGGCCCGCTGCCGCAGCCGTGCCACCAGCGCCGCATCGAGGGGTTCACGCACCACCTCCTCGCGCAGCAGCCGCTGGTCGGCCAGGCCGATGCCATAGGCCGAGAGCACTCCGGCCAGGGGATGGAGCAGCAGCCGACGGATGCCCAGCCGCTCGGCGAGGGCGCAGGCGTGCTGGCCGCCGGCGCCGCCGTAGCAAACCAAGGTGGCACCGCGGATGTCATGGCCGCGCTGGATCGAAATCCGCCTGATCGCTTCGGCCATCCGGTCGTTGGCGATCGCCAGGGCTCCTTCGGCCAGGGCTTCAGGCGTGCTCGCCCGTCCCGTCGCCAGGGCGACCCGCTCGGCCAGCTCCTCGAACAGCTGGCTCACCAGCTCCGGATCGGGCCCCTGATCTCCGCCGGGGCCGAACACCGCCGGAAAGGCCGCCGGCTGCAGGCGGCCCAGCAACAGGTTGGCGTCGGTGATGGTGAGCGGCCCGCCGCGGCGGTAGCAAGCCGGGCCTGGATCGGCCCCGGCCGAGGCCGGCCCCACCTGCAATCGCTGGCCATCGAAGTGGAGCCGCGAGCCACCCCCGGCCGCCACGGTGTGGATCGGCAGTCGTTCCGCCTGCAGGCGGAGACCGGCGATCTCCGTCTCCTCCAGCCGCTCCAAGCCACTTCCTCTGCAAACGCCATCGCCACGTCCATTTCCACTTCCCGGCCCGGCGGCCTCGGCATGGAACACATCGGTGGAGGTGCCGCCCATGTCGAAACCGACGATCGGCGTGGACCCGCCCGCCAGCTTGACGGCGGCCACCAGGCCACCGGCGGGGCCGGAGAGGATCGTGTCCTTGGCGCAGAGCAGTTCCGGGGCGATCAATCCCCCGCTCGACTGCATCACCCGCAGGCGGCAATGCGGCCCCAGCTCGCGTTGCAGCCGCTCCAGATAGGCCGCCAGCACCGGGGCGACGCAGGCCTCGACGACGGAGGTCTGGGCGCGGGGCAGCAGGCGGGGGCGCAGGCCCACCCGGTGGGAGAGCACCACCTGGTGGAAGTCGAAGCGCTGCAGCCAGTCGCCCAGCTGCCGCTCCTGGCGGGGATGGCGGCAGCTGTGCAGCAGGGCAACGGCGCAGCTGCTGATTCCGCCGGTCCGGGCCTGGCTGATCGCCTCCTCCAGCTCGGCATCGAGCCGCAAGGGGGCCAGTTCCTGGCCATCGGCCGCCAGCCGCCCCTCCACCTCCAGCACCTGCCGATACAGGGGAGCCGGACGCTCGATGCCAAGGGCAAACAGATCGGGGCGGTGCTGATCGCCGATCCAGAGCGCATCGGCGAATCCGCGCGTGATCAGCAGCAGCGTCGGGGCGCCCTGGCCCTCCAGCAGGGCGTTGGTGGCCACCGTGGTGCCCAGCCGCACCTCCTCCACCGCCCCTGGCGGCAGCGGCAGGCCAGCGCCCACCCCCAGCAGCGTGCGCATGGCGGCCACGGCGGGATCTCCCGGCTGCCCGGGTTGCTCGGAGAGCACCTTGCGCACCACCAGCTCGCCGCTGGGGGCGCGACCGACCAGATCGGTGAAGGTGCCGCCCCGGTCGATCCAGAACTGCCAGCCGGAACCGGAGCACACAGCTTTCAGGGAGCTGGCTTCAGCGATAGTTCTCGAACTGCAGCGGCAGCTCCAGGTCCTCGGCGCGCAGCAGCTGGATCACCTGCTGCAGGTCGTCCTTGTTTTTGCCGGTGACCCGCAGGCTCTCGCCCTGGATGGCCACGGTCACCTTCTTGATCTGGTCGCGCACGGTTTTCGAGAGCTTCTTGGCCAGCTCCTGGCTGAGGCCCTTGCGCAGCTTCACCACCTGCTGGACGCGGTTGCCGCCCACCGGCTCGGCGGTTTGAAAATCGAAGATCTTCAAGGACAGCTCCCGTTTGGTGGCCTTCTGGCGCAGCACGTCGGTGACGGCCTCCAGGGTCATGTCGCTGGCGGTGGTGATCGTCAGGCTGGCTTCCTCCAGCTCGATCTCGGTTTTGGAATCCTTGAGGTCGTAGCGCTGGCCCACTTCGCGGCGCGCCTGATCAATGGCGTTCACCAGCTCCTGCCGATCGAAATCCGAAACCACGTCAAAGGAGTAGCTGTCGGCCATGGCAAGGGAGCGCGGCGAGGGGGGCGCCCAGCTTAGAAAGAGGCCTCCGACCCTCCGCAGCCGCCATGTTCGCGACCCTTTTCGCCACTGTCTCCTTGGGCAGCCCGGCGGCAGCTCCGGCCTGGTCGTTGCTGCTCGCTGGCGCCGTGGTGGTCTTCAGCCTGGTTCCGCTCGGCATGGGCCGCGCCAAGGCCGATTTCACCCCCGCCGATCTGGCTGCCCCGCGGGCGATGTTCGAGCGGCTGCCGGCCTGGGGCAAGCGGGCCAGCTGGGCCCATCAGAACTGCTTCGAGTCGTTCAGCCTGCATGCGCCGGCCTGCCTGCTGGCGCTGCTGGCCGGCGTCGATGCCCCGCTGGCGATTGCGGCGGCCTGGCTGCATCCGCTGCTGCGTGTCGCCTACATCGGCGCCTATGTGGGCAATGTGCCGCCCCTGCGCGGGCTCTGCTGGCTGGTCGGTCTGCTCTGCAGCGCCGTGCTCTACGGCGAGGGGCTGAAAGCGGTGGTGGCGGGCTGAAGCTGCTGAAGCCTGGCGGGCCTGGTGCTGGCCGCTCACCCCTGCTGCAGTCCGCGCAGGGCGGTGAGCAGCGAGGCCGGGCTCTGGGGATCCACCATCAGCACGCTGCCGCCTTTGGCGTTGCTGAGCTCTTCTCCCATGGTGATCCAGTCGCGGGCCAGCAACAAGCGCAGGGCTTCGGAGCCTGACGGGCTCGAATCGATCAGACGGGCCAGTTCGCCGGCCGCCAGGGCCCGGGCCTTGGCCAGCATCTCCTGCTGCTTGGCCTGGGCTTCGGCATCGAGCAGCACCGCCTCGGCCCGGCCTTTGGCGGCATTCACCTCGGCCTCCCGCAGCCCTTCAGAGCGCAGCACCGCCGCCCGCTTCTCGCGCTCGGCGCTCATCTGCATCTCCATCGCCTGCTGAACGCCAGGCGAGGGCATGATGTCGCGCAGCTCCACCCGGGTCACCTTGACCCCCCAGGGATCGGTGGCCTGGTCGAGTTCGCGCAGCAGCATCTCGTTGACGTCCTGGCGGGTGGTGAAGGTCTGGTCGAGGTCGAGCTTGCCCATCTCGGCCCGGATCTGGGTGAGCACCAGATTCACCATCGCCGCCTGCAGATCATCGACGGCGTAGTGGGCCTTGGCATGCTCCAGCAACTGCCAATACACCACCGCATCCACCGTGATCGAGACGTTGTCGCGGGTGATGCACTTCTGGGGGGCGATGTCGAGCACCCGTTCCTTCAGCGACTGGTTGCTGACCACCCGCTCCAGGCCCGGCAGCACGAACGAGAGGCCAGGCTGCAGCTGGCGGTCGTAGCGGCCCAGCCGCTCCACCAGCAGCGAGCGGCCGCCGCTGGTCACCTTGACGCCGCTGGCACCGAGGACGGCGATCACCAGCAGGGCGGGAATCGAAAGCAGACCTTCCATGGGGTGCCAGTGCGCAGGACAACTCCCCTCAATCGAGGAGCCGAACCAGGCTAGGGACGGCGCGTTCTCGCCCCGAGCAGGCAGTTCCTCCAGACTGGATTTCGCCGCCCTGTTTCGATGAGGCCCCTGCCCTGATGATCCCCCTGATCTGGCTGGTGGCCGGAGGTGGCCTGTTGTTGCTGGAATGGATCTTTCCCAGCATCGATGGCCTGCTGATCGGCGCTGTCGCCGCCCTGTTGCTCTCGGCGCTGACCGCCCTGTGGCCGGGCCTGGCCGCCGGATTGCAGCTGGCGGGATTCCTGGTTCTGTTCCTGGCGGGCTACGGCGTTCTGCGCCGCTGGTCGTTGCGGGGTCGCCTCCAGCCCGACGCACTCAGCAGCCCCGGCAGCGAACGGGCTGAAGTGATCCAGGCCTTCAACCATCTCGGCAAGGGCCGGGTGCGCTGGCAGGGCCAGAGCTGGCGGGCCGAACTGCTTGAGGCAGCGGCCGGCAGCCTGGCTGCGGGCGATGAGGTGGTCGTGCTGCGCCGGGTAGGCACCCGACTGGAGGTGCTGGCCGCCCCTGATCCCTGATCGGGGGCTGATCAATCGAAGAACATCAGGCTGACCACCTTGCCCATGTCCTCGGCGGTGCGGCAGCTGGAGAGCAGGGTTTCGCTGTCGTGGAAGGCGAAGCAGATCAGCTGGTCGGAGCGGCCGATGATCTCCTGGTTGCAGAGGCTGCTGGCCATCGGCAGGGGCAGGTCGTCGTGCTCGGGCTTCTCCACGAGGTGGAGCACCTGCTCGAGCTGGTCGCGGGATTCGCCTGGCTGGCGATCGAGGCTCTGGGGCAGCAGCACCGTCAGCCGGGCTGGATCGATGCTGAGCACGCCGCGGATGACCGCCGCATTCACGCCCTGGGAGCCGGAGGTGACCAGGTTGTGCCCCTCCTGGGCCAGGGATCGCGACACCAGCTCGACCAGGTGGATCGAGACCACCGGCACGTGGCGACTGCCGAGGATGGCGATCCGGCGCTTGCCTGTGTCCTGAAGCAGGGCCAGTTCCTGGGCGAGGGTATCAACCCGGTCCAGGGAGGGCAGATCAAGAGACCGGGTCACCGAGATCAGGCAATCGACCGCAAGAAACTAGCAGCGCCCTTGCGGGGCAAGCCCATTCGCCAGCTGCAGGCGCTCGAGCAGGCGTTCGAAGCGGCAGTGCTCCTCCACCAGACGCATCGCGTAGCTGGCCTTGACGGACTCATGCAGGCGCACATGGCCGAACGCCCGCTCGATCACCTCCACGGTGGTGAGGGTGTCGTGTTCCACCTTCAACACCGGAACGTCCAGTTCCTCCGCCCGGCTGATCAGCTGGGCCATCGGTTCACCGACACCGGTGAGGATCAGGCACTGGGTGGACGCTTCTAAGGCCGCCAGCTGGATGTCGGTGCGATCAGCGCCGGTGACCACGGCCATGTTGCGGCGACGGCGGAAGAACTCCATGGCGGAGTTGACGTTCATCGCCCCGATCGAGAGGGTTTCCACCAGCAGATCGAGCCGCTCGGGGCAACACAGAACCCGGGCGCCGAGGCGCTCGACCAGTTCCTCGACCGTGACGCTGCGCAGCAACGGACTGCGCGGCATCACACCGAACACCGGCAGCCCGAGCCGTTCGATCGCTGGCACCACCTCGGCGTTCATCCCCTCGACGTCCTCAGGGTTGACCGCATTGAGCACGACCCCGGCCAGCCGCTCACCAAGCTGGGAGCGGGCCTGCAGCAAGGGCTCCACGCTGCGGCTGTCGGCCCAGAGGTGGACCAGCACCACCGGCGCTTCAAGGCCTTGGGCCAATTGGGAGAGGCTGAGCCCGTAAAGCAAGCCTTCACTGAGGCTGCCGGCGGCTTCCAGCAGGTTGATCCCATCGGGGTAGGCCTGCAGCTGCTGCTGCAGCTGGGTGAAACGATCACCGGCGCTCAATGACCCCGCCAGCAGGCGATCGCTGGCGGTGTCCGGGTGCTGCAGATCCAGGGACGGCAGCAAATTGGCCGCGGCCAGGCCCAGCATGCTGCCGATGAAGGCAACGTCATCGTCGATCAGGCGTGTCTCGCCATCGTCTTGGCCGGAGCGACCGAGGCGAAGGCTGGTGGCCAGCGGCTTGCCGAAGCGCACGGGCACGCCCTGGCGGGTGAGCATGCGCGCCAGACCGAGCACAAGGGCCGACTTGCCGCTGAAGGGATCGCAGGACCCGATCAGCAGGGTGCTGCTCATGAATGATCTGCGCCAGGGAGACCCAATCTAGGTGGGGGCCGCTCAGCCGATGGCAACCGGCCACCGACACTGGGTGGCCGTGTGATTCCCTGCCGGTGTTCCGCCCCCTTCTTCCCCTGCGCGATCGAACCGTGGCGGTCAGTGGCGCCGCTGGTTCTCTGGGTCAGGCCCTGCTGCGCCGCTTCGATGGCCAGGGAGCACGGCTGATCGGCCTGACCAGCCAGACCAGCCCCCTCAGCATCGCGGGCAGCTCCGGTGCGCCGATCCCCCTGCGTTCGGTTCAGTGGCGCTGCGGGGAGGAGCAGGCCCTCGGCGCGTTGCTTGAGCAGGTGGACATTCTGGTGATCAACCACGGCGTCAACAGCTTTGGTGACCGCAGTGCCGGAGCGGTTGAGCGCAGCCTGGAGGTGAACGCGCTCAGCGCCTGGCGGCTGGTGGAGCTGTTCCTCTCCCTGCCGGAACGCCCGGCCGGCAGCCCGGCGCGGGAGCTGTGGGTGAACACCTCAGAAGCGGAGATCCTGCCGGCAGTGAGCCCGCTGTATGAGATCAGCAAGCGGCTGCTGGGACAGCTGCTGAGCCTGCGGGCCCTCGATCACAGCGGCGCCAACCCCTGCCGCATCCGCCGCCTGGTGCTGGGGCCGTTCCGGTCCGGCCTCAATCCCTACGGCGTGATGGGCGCCGACTTTGTGGCCGGCCAGGTGATCGCCCAGGCACGCCGCCATCTGGGCCTGATCATCGTGACCCCCAACCCGCTCACCTATGCGCTGATGCCGCTGGTGACGGCCCTGCGCCACGGCTACTTCCGCTTGACGAGTCGGGCTTAGAAGTCGCGGTCGGTGAGAATCTCGCAGCCGTCACTGGTGACCACAATCGTGTGCTCCCACTGGGCCGAGAGGCTGCCATCGGCGGTGACCACGGTCCAGCGGTCGGCCAGGGTGCGGCAGACCTTGCTGCCGGCGTTGAGAATCGGCTCCACCGCCAGGGTCATGCCGGGACGCAGCTTGACGTTGGGCAGGTCGTTGGTGCGGAAGTTGAACACCGAAGGCTCTTCGTGCAGGTTGCGGCCGACGCCATGGCCGGTGTAGTCCTCCACGACGGCATAGCCGTGGGCTTCGACGTGGTCTTGAACAGCGCCAGCGATGTCGAGCAGGGTGTTGCCGGCCTTGACCTGGCCCAGGCCCTTCATCAGCGACTCCTGGGCCACCCGACTCAGCCGGCGTGCTTCCTCGGAGCTCTCACCCACGCAGACGGACACGCAGCTGTCGCCGTGATAGCCCTCGAAATAGGCGCCCGTGTCGATCTTGAGCAGATCGCCCGCGCGGATAACCTGTTTGGCGCTGGGGATGCCGTGCACCACCTGGTTGTTGATGCTGGCGCAGATGCTGGCCGGGAAGCCGTGATAGCCCTTGAAGCTGGGGGTGGCCCCCATCGAGCGGATGCGCTTTTCGGCCTGACGGTCCAGGTCGGCTGTGGTCATGCCGGGAGCGGCCAGTTCGAGCAGTTCGCGCAGCACGGTGGCGACGATGCGGCTGGCCTGGCGCATGATCTCGATTTCGCGCGCCGACTTGATCTCAACGCCACGGCGGCCTTTCTGGATGCGCGGACCGGTCTGAACGGCGGTGGCCGTCGCCGCTTTCTTCGGTGTGGCGGTGCCCGTGGCCAGCAGGTCGGCGAACAGATTCATCGACGGGCGCCCTAACAATTCAGAATCACAAGCTACCAACTTTCCGGCAGCGACCATGCAGGCCATGGCAAGACTGCGGCGCTGGCACGGCCGCTTAGCCCCGCTGGTGCTGGCACCACTGTTGCTCACCGTGCTCAGCGGCATGGGTTACCGCCTGCTGCGTGACTGGGGAGGCCTGAGCCGGGACCAGGCCCACGTGCTGATGGTCCTCCACGAGGGCGAATGGCTCGGTCGCCATGGCGAAACGGTTTATGTGGCCCTCAATGGGCTGGGCCTGCTCTGGATGCTGGCGACCGGCTTCGGCATGGCGGTGCAGCAATGGCGCCGTTCAGCGCAAGCGAAGCCCAAGACAGAGCCTGAAAGCTGAGGCGTTACAGTTGTTGTTTGGCCAGAAACCTCGGAACTGGGATGGCAGCGGAAATCAACGAAACCGATTCAACGGCAGCTACTGCAACGGCAGCTCCAGAGGCAAGCCCAGAGGCTGCGAAGCCGGCTGGCCCCAAGCTTTGCGCCTATGACCTGATCAAGGCCTTTGAAGCCGAGCAGCTCAAGAGCGATCTGCCTGAGCTCTATGTGGGCGACACCGTTCGCGTGGGCGTGCGCATCAGTGAGGGCAACAAGGAGCGGGTTCAGCCTTACGAGGGCGTGGTGATTGCCAAGCGCCACGGCGGCATGAACGAAACGATCACCGTCCGGCGCATCTTCCAGGGCATCGGTGTGGAGCGGGTGTTCATGCTGCACAGCCCGCAGGTGGCCACGGTCAAGGTGGAGCGGCGCGGTAAGGTTCGCCGGGCCAAGCTCTTCTACCTGCGCGATCGGGTTGGTAAGGCCACCCGCGTCAAACAGCGTTTCGATCGCTGAAGTTTCGTTCCAACGTTTTTATTCGTCGTTTCAATTTCCCGGTGCTGCCCTTGGGCACCGGGCGAAAGGGCCTCTTCTTGCGCCGTTAGTTCAGTTGGTAGAACGCAGGTCTCCAAAACCTGATGTCGGGGGTTCAAGTCCTCCACGGCGCGCTCGATGCCCTTTCCTGCACTTTCCTGGTTCCGGACATGGAGTTGGATTTACAGCCCGGTGATGTGGTCAAAGTTCTGGAGTCTGCGGCTCTTGGCTGGGTCCGTGCCCGGGTGATCCGGGTCAAATCCGGTGGTCGTGTTGTTGTCCAAAGCGACCAGGGTCGTGAGTTCACCGCCCGGGGTAACCAGGTGCGCTTGATCGAACCGGCCGGCTTCCGTCCCTAGGCTCCCTGCAGCTTTGGCGTCTTCATGCTCATCCTGGCGGCCAGCAATGGCCATAACCTCGTCTTGGCGCGACGCGTCAGCTCGATTGCGGCGGAGCAGGGGCACGGCGTTGAGCTGATCGATCTTGTCGCCCTGGGTCTGTCGCTCTACACCCCGGCGGCCGAAGCGGTGGGACCAGGAGCGAATCTGGATCGGCTCGCCACTGAACTGCGCCTGCACCAGCGGCTGTGGATCTGTGCGCCTGAGTACAACGGCTCGCTGCCCCCCAGCCTCTCCAGTGCCCTGGCCTGGCTTTCGCGGACCACCAGCGATTTCCGCAGCCTCTTCAACGGCCTGCCGGTGGCGCTCTCCAGCCACAGCGGCGGCAGCGGCCAGAAGGCCCTGAGCGCGATGCGGCTCCAGTTCTCCCACCTCGGCTCCACGGTGCTGGGGCGCGAGTTGAGCTGCAGCGACGAACGGGCGGCCAATCCCGAGAGCATCGCGGCGATGTTGGTGGAGCTGCACCGCCTGCCCACTCCTGGTTGACGGCGGGACAGGCGGCGGTTGATACTGCCGTGGTCGCTCTGGCGGCACCGATAGCCGCACCGGCGCCGGGTTGATTCCCGTCTGCCAGTACGCTGCCGGTTCGCATCATCTGGGACTGTAGTTCAACCGGTTAGAGCACCGCCCTGTCACGGCGGAAGTTGCGGGTTCGAATCCCGTCAGTCCCGTTTGGCTCTTTGAGCCCTTGTCATCAAGGAGAACGTTGTTGTGACGGTGCGGGTACGCCTGGCTCCCAGCCCCACCGGCACGCTTCATATCGGCACGGCCCGAACCGCTGTTTTCAACTGGCTGTTCGCCCGCCATCACGGCGGTGCGTTCCTGCTGCGGATCGAGGACACCGACAAGGAACGCTCCAAGCCGGAATTCACCGCCAACATCCTCGATGGCCTCTCCTGGCTCGGCCTGGGCTGGGACGGCGAGCCGGTGATCCAGAGCGAGCAGATCGAAGCCCACCGCGCCGCCATTGCCCAGTTGCTCGCCAGCGGCCACGCCTACCGCTGCTTCATGAGCGAGGCGGAACTCGAGCAGATGCGCCAGGAGCAGAAGGACCTCAACGCACCGCCACGCCACAACAATGCCCACCGCGATCTCAGCGCTGCCCAGCAGGCAGCCTTTGCCGCCGAAGGCCGCGAGGCGGTGATCCGTTTCCGCATCGACGACCAGGCCACGATCGGCTGGAGTGATCTGGTGCGGGGTGAGATGCGCTGGAGCGGCAACGACCTCGGCGGTGACATGGTGATTGCCCGCCGCGCCCCGGCAGCGGACATCGGCGATCCCCTCTACAACCTGGTGGTGGTCGTCGACGATGCCGCCATGGCGATCAGCCATGTGATCCGCGGCGAAGACCACATCGCCAACACCGCCAAGCAGCTGCTGCTCTACGAGGCGCTGGGGCTGCCCCTGCCGGTGTTTGCCCACACCCCGCTGATCCTCAATGGCGAAGGGCGCAAGCTCTCCAAGCGCGATGGGGTCACCTCGGTGGCTGATTTCCGCGACCGCGGCTACACCGCCGAGGCGCTGGTCAATTACATGACCCTGCTGGGTTGGTCGCCGCCCGAGGGCATGGCTGAACGTTTCGGCCTGGCGGAGGCGGCGGCGGCCTTTGGTTTTGAGCGGGTCAACCGGGCCGGAGCCCGCTTCGACTGGGACAAGCTCAACTGGCTCAACAGCCAGGTGCTGCATGAGCGCAGCCCTGCCGTTCTGTTGGCTGAACTGCTGCCGCTCTGGCAGGCCGCAGGCTGGTGGGATTCGAGTGCTGATGGGGCCTGGGGCGAGCAACTCGCCGCCCTGCTCGGCCCGTCGCTGGTGACCCTGCAAGACGGCCTCGACCAGGCCCGTCCGTTTTTTGAATGGCCCGGCTACGACGCGACCGCGACCGGACAGCTGGCTTCGGCGGAGGCCCGCTCGGCGCTCGCTGCCCTGCTGGAGGCGCTGCCGGCTAGCGATCAACCGCTGGCCGACGCCACGGCCCGGGAGCTGTTGGCTGTAGCCGCCAGTGGGGCTGGCGTCAAGAAAGGCGTGGTGATGAAGAGCCTGCGGGCGGCACTGCTCGGCAGCCTGCAGGGCCCGGATCTGATCACCACCTGGTGCCTGCTGCACCCAAGCGGCGAAGATCGCTCACGCCTTGAGCGCAGCCTCGCCACCTGAGCCAAGCGAATCTTCGCTGGTCTCTTCGCCGTCCACTTCGTTTTCGCTGGGGGCGGGCCGCACCAGGCCGAGCAGTTTCGCCAATGGGGCCGCCGTCAGCCCCTGGATGCCCACCGTCATCAGGATCGTCAGGAAGACCAGGCCCTGCAGCTGGCCGGCCCCGGGAACCCCGGCTTCATCGAGCCGCAGGGCGAACAGGCTGGCCACCGCAGCGGTGACGATGCCGCGTGGGGCCAGCCAGGCCAGCAAGACCTTCTGGGGCAGGCTGAGCGGTAAGCCGGCTGTGGCGATCCCCATGGCCAGGGGCCTCACCACCAGCATCAGGGCCAGCACGCAGGCCACGCCACCGAAACCGAGCGGGCTGAGCTCCGCCCAGGAGACATCGGCGGCCAGCAGGGGGAACAAAATGCTGACCGCCAGCTGAGCCAGCTGGCGGATCAGGGTTTCGAGCTGGGCGGAATCGAGCTGGTCACGGCGACCCACCATCCAGCCAGCAGCCACGGAGGCCGGCAAGCCCGACTCGGGCAGCAGCACTTCGCAGCCGGTGAACATCAGAAAGAGGATGCCCAGGGTGAGCTGCAGGCGCAGGCCACTGGTGGGATCCACCGGCAGGCGGCGCAGCAGCTCGGAGAGCAACAGGCCACTGAGGAGGCCGATCACCACACCGCCACCGAGGCGAATCACCAGGTCGATACCGAGTTGCTTCCAGCCGCCCAGACCACCGAGTACCAGCTCCAGCAGCAGCAGCGCCAGGACGGCCGCGAATGGTTCGAGTACCAGGCCTTCGCCTTCAAGCACCTCTCCGAGGGGCGGCGCGAGGCGCATCTGCTGCACCAAGGGGGTGACCACCGTGGGGCCGGTGCCCAGCACGATCGCGCTGAACACCGCCGCCAACGGCCAGTTCAGCCCCGCCAGCCAGTGGGCCGCCAGCAGGCCGCAGGGCAGGGCCAGCAGCAAGCGCACCAGCACGATCCGCAGCACCGCCAGCCGTGCCACCTGCTGGGGCAGGTTGAGCTTGAGGCCGCCATCAAAGAGCACCAGGCTGACCAGCAGCCCCACCACGGTTTCGAGGCCGCTGCCCAGCTGAAAGGGGTTGACCAGGCCAAGGCCGGAGCGGCCGATCACCAGGCCGGCGGAGAGCAGCAGCACCACCGCCGGCAGGCCCGTGAGCACGGCCGTCAGCTGGGCCAGAGCGCCAGCAAAAACAGTGACTCCCCAGAGCAGTTCAAGCCGCTCGGGAGCATCGGTGATCGGAAGATTCAAGCGTTGATCGAGGTGTCTTGGGGGTCTTTCGGTTCGATCTCAATGGTGCTCAAACCAGAGCTGAAAGAAACCGATGGTAGGCAAGGGGATCTGCTCGCTCACAATGCCCCAGGAAGTGGCAGGCTGGCGCGAATGAAGGCAGCCCCCCAGTCCCAGGCCGGTCCGCCTCAGCAGCCCCTGTTGCTGCTGGTGGATGGCCACTCGCTGGCCTTCCGCAGCTTCTATGCCTTCGCCAAGGGCGGTGAGGGGGGTCTGGCCACCAAGGAGGGGGTGCCCACCAGCGTCACCTATGGCTTCCTCAAGGCGTTGCTGGACAACGTCAAGGGCCTCACCCCCCAGGGGGTGGTGATCGCCTTTGACACCGCCGAGCCCACTTTCCGCCACGAGGCCGACGCCAGCTACAAGGCCCACCGCGATGTGGCCCCGGAGCACTTCTTCAGCGATCTGGCCAACCTGCAGGAGATCCTCTCTGGGGCCATGGATCTGCCCCTGTGCATGGCACCGGGTTTCGAGGCCGACGACGTGCTCGGCACCCTGGCCAACCGGGCGGCGAACGCCGGCTGGCGGGTGCGCATCCTCTCGGGTGATCGCGACCTGTTCCAGCTCGTCGATGACGCGCGCGACATTGCCGTGCTCTACATGGGTGGTGGCCCGTACGCCAAGAGTTCAGGGCCGCTGCTGATCCGGAGTGAGGGAGTGGTGGCCAAGCTCGGCGTGACGCCGGAGGAGGTGGTGGACCTCAAGGCCCTCACCGGCGATGCCAGCGACAACATCCCCGGCGTCAAGGGGGTGGGCCCCAAGACCGCCATCACCCTGCTCAACGCCCACCTCAACCTCGATGGCATCTACGCGGCCCTCGATCAGCACAAAGGTGCCCTCAAAACAAAGCTCGAAACCGACCGTGAGAACGCCTATCGCTCGCGCATGCTCGCCGAGATCCTGATCGACATCCCCCTGCCGGCCGAACCGCGGCTGACGCTCGGCGCCGTGGATGGGGCCGCCTTGGGCCTGCGCTTAGAAGAGCTGGAGCTGTTCAGCCTGGCCCGGCAGCTGGCGGCCTTTGAGAAGGCTTTCTCGGCCGATCACCAAGCTGAGGGCTCGCCGGATTCCGCAGCGGCCAGACCGTCGTCTGCAGCATCAACGGCCGCCAGCACAGAGGAAACCGCACCAGGCCCCGCTGATCCAAGTGCGCCCAGCCTGCAGCCCCAGATCATCCAGAGCCCAGAGCAGCTCGAAGCCTTGCTGTTGCGGCTGATGGCGGCCAGCGATCCCGCCCGGCCGATCGCCCTCGACACCGAAACCACTTCCTTGAATCCCTTCCAGGCGGAGCTGGTGGGAGTGGGCCTCTGCTGGGGTGAGGCCCCCGCCGATCTGGCCTACATCCCGATCGCCCACCAGTTCGGGGAAGCCACTGATCTGCTGGAGCAGGCACCGGTGCCACCCCGGCAGTTGCCCCTCGATGGGGTGCTCACGGCCCTGGCCCCCTGGCTGGAGAGTGCCCAGCACCCCAAAACCCTGCAGAACGCCAAGTACGACCGGCTGATCCTGCTGCGCCATGGCCTGAACCTGGAGGGGGTGGTGATGGACACCCTGTTGGCCGATTACCTGCGCGATGCCAATGCCAAGCACGGGCTGGAGGTGCTGGCCGAGCGCAATTTCGGTTTCGCGCCCGAGGGCTTCAGCGCGCTGGTGGCCAAGGGCGACACCTTCGCAGGGGTGCCGATCGAAGCCGCCGCCCGCTACTGCGCCATGGATGTGCACCTCACCTGGCGGCTGACGCCGCTGCTGCGCGGCCAGCTGCAGCAGCTGGGGGAAGCCCTGCCGCAGTTGCTCGATCAGCTGGAGTTGCCGCTGGAGCCGGTGCTGGCCCGCATGGAGGCCACCGGCATTCGCATCGACAAGCCCTATCTGGCGACCCTGAGCGAAGAACTGGCCGGCGCTCTCGCCAGCCTCGAGGCCGGTGCCCGCGAAGCCGCTGGTGTGGAGTTCAACCTGGCCTCACCCAAACAACTGGGCGAGCTGCTGTTCGACACCCTGGGGCTGGAGCGCAAAAAATCGCGCAAGACAAAAACGGGCTGGAGCACCGACGCGGCCGTGCTCGAAAAACTCGAGGCCGATCACCCGGTGGTGCCGCTGGTGCTGGAGCACCGCACCTTGAGCAAGCTCAAAAGCACCTATGTGGATGCGCTGCCAGCCCTGGTGGAGCCAGAAACCGGCCGCGTTCACACCGACTTCAACCAGGCGGTGACCGCCACCGGACGGCTCTCCAGCAGCCATCCCAACCTGCAGAACATCCCCATCCGCACGCAGTTCAGCCGCCGCATCCGCAAGGCCTTCCTGCCCCAGGAGGGCTGGCAGCTGATCAGCGCCGATTACTCCCAGATCGAGCTGCGCATCCTCACCCACCTCTCAGGCGAAGAGGTGCTGCTGGAGGCCTACGCCAACGGCGACGACGTGCATGCCCTCACCGCCCGCCTGCTACTCGACAAAACCGAGGTGACAGCAGAGGAGCGCCGCCTGGGCAAAACAATCAACTTTGGCGTGATCTACGGCATGGGCGCCCAGCGCTTCGCGCGCGAAACAGGCGTGAGCCAGGTGCAGGCCAAGGAGTTTCTCTCGAAATACAAAGAGCGCTACCCCAGGGTTTTCGGTTTTCTGGAGCTGCAGGAGCGGCTGGCCCTCAGTCGCGGCTATGTGGAGACAATCCTGGGGCGTCGCCGCCCCTTCGCCTTTGACCCCGGTGGCCTCGGCCGGCTGAAAGGCAAGCCACCAGAAGAGATCGAGCTGGAGGTGGCCCGCCGCGCGGGAATGGAAGCTCAGCAACTGCGGGCGGCGGCCAATGCACCGATCCAAGGCTCATCGGCCGACATCATCAAGCTGGCGATGGTGCAGCTCGATCAGGAGCTGCGCGCCTCAGGGCTGCCCGCCCGACTGTTGCTGCAGGTGCACGACGAACTGGTGCTGGAGGCGGCCCCCGACGCCCTCGACACCGTTCTGGCCACGGTGAAACGGGTGATGGAGAACGCCGTTCGCCTCCGCGTTCCCCTGGTGGTGGACACCGGCTGGGGAGCGAACTGGATGGAGACAAAGTGATTGAAGAAGTGATCGAAGCGGCAGTCAGAGCGACCCTGCCAAGTCAGAATTTGATCCCTATTCGTGCCGCTGAGCACACCTGGTCTTGACGCCCTCCTTCCTGCCACCAGCTGAAACGCCGCGTCGCAACCGCCGACCACGCAAGCGGGAGTTGTTCTGCCCAGCCCACCCTGAGCAGCAGTTGCTGGGCAACGGCCGCAAGTATTTTTTGCATCTGCTCACCCCCGAAGAGCTCAAGCAACGGGGCATGAGCGACAAGAAGGCCCGCCTGCTGATCCAGGCCTACCCGGTGCTGGTGCTCAGCAACGAATGGCTGGAGCAACTGTTCTGTCCTGAGTGCGGCTGCAGCCGCTGGTGCCATGTGGCACGGCTGGATCGGGTGGAGCACACGGTGCGCTGGGCACCGCGCGAACTCTGGGAGCAGGTGGCCCATGTGGATCCGGTGGTGGCCAACCCGAGCGTGAGCGAGTTCAGCCGCCGGGAAGCAGGGCGCCAGCGTCAGAAGCGTGCCGACAACAGCCGGTACTTCGATCCTGGCTAGGGGGTGATTGCGGGCTCATTATTCGCAGTATTCGGCCCGTACTCGGGCACCAGTTGCTGCAGAACAGCCACAGCAGCTTGCTCATCCCAGACCGCCAGAGCCTGTTCCATCTGGTCCATCAGCTCGGAGAGGCGATCGGCGGCTAGAGCGCTCTCGTGGGCCAGATGAATCAGCGGATGGGCGGTGGGACAATCTGAGTCCCCGATCAGCAGCTCCTCATAGAGCTTCTCGCCGGGTCGTAGGCCCGTGAACTGGATCGAGATGTCGCCGTCGGGATGGTTGGCGTCGCGGAGTCGGCAACCGGAGAGCCGAACCATCTGGCGCGCGAGGTCAACGATGCGCAACGGTTCGCCCATGTCGAGCAGGAAGACCTCACCGCCCTGGGCGAGGCCCGCGGCCTGCAGCACCAGCTGGGCCGCCTCCGGAATGGTCATGAAGTAGCGGGTGATCTCGGGGTGGGTCACGGTGAGCGGCCCGCCGCTGGCGATCTGCTCACGAAACAAGGGCACCACCGAACCGGAAGACCCGAGCACGTTGCCGAAGCGAACCATCGAGCAGACCGGACCCGCTCCGGTGGCGGTGATCCTGGCCGCGGCAGCCTGAACCAGCAGTTCACAGGCGCGCTTGCTGGCCCCCATCACATTGGTGGGGCGCACGGCTTTGTCGGTGGAAATCAGGATGAAGCGTTCGAGATCGCAGGCCATGGCGGCCTCCAGGACCGAGCGGGTGCCCAGGAGGTTGTTGCACAGCCCCGCACAGATGTTGCCCTCCACCAGAGGCACGTGTTTGTAGGCCGCTGCGTGGAACAGCGCATCAACGTTGTGCTCCAGCAGGAGTTGTTGGAGGCGCGATTGATCCCGCACATCGCCCAGCAGAGGAATCAGCAACGGATGGCTGTGCAGGCCCGGTTCCGTCGCCAGCGATCCGAGTAACTCCTGCTCGATGGCGTAGAGGCCGGCTTCGCTCTGTTCCAGCAACACCAGCCGGGCGGGCTGCTGGCGCAGGATCTGGCGGCAGAGTTCCGAACCGATCGAGCCGCCGGCACCGGTGACCAAAACCGAGCGCCCGCAGACCGGAAGCCGCAGCAGATCAGGGTCAGGCGGGCTGGGGTCGCGGCCGAGCAGCTCCTCGATCGCCACGGGGCGGAGATCGGTCACGGCCTGTTCGCCCGTGGCGATCCGGGACAGGGAGGGCATCAAGAGCACGGTCAAGCCCATCCCACGGAGCTGCAGCGCCAATTCGCGTCGCCTGACCAATGGAGCTGAGGGGATGGCCAGCAGTACCTGGCGGATGCCGTAGCGATCAATCAGCGCCGCCAGATCACGGCTGGAATGGACCGGCAGCTGCTGCAGCTGCCGCCCGCTGAGCGTGGGGTCATCATCCACCGCCGCCACGAGCTCGAAGCGCGGGTGGTGGCGCAACTCAGAGAGCAGCAATGAGGCGGCCTGGCCAGCGCCGAACACCAGGGTGGGAATTTTGGGGCTCGCTGGACGAGAGGCCAACGCCTGGGCCGCTGGGCCGTCGCCGCGGACGCGCAGCCAGTAACGCAACAGATCACGCAACACAATCCGGCTGGCGATCAGGGCACCTGAAAAGAACAGCCAGACCAGCGGCCAGAAGGCACGGAAGGGCGGATCGTCATGGCCAACCAGGGTGCTCACCAGCAGCACCAGCAAGACGATCAAGGCCGTGCGAGGCAGCAGGGCATAGAGCGCATGACTACCCGTGTAACGCGTCAGACCCCGATACCAGCCACTGATCCCCAGCACGGCGATGCCGATGGCCACCGCCAAGGGCAACAGGAACAGATTGCTGCGCAACATCGGCGAGAACGGTTGATTCAGCCGCAGGGCGAAGGGCAGCCAGAAGCTGAACACGAACAGGGCCGAATCAAGGGCGATCAGCATCAGGCGCCGGCTCAGCACCTCGGGGAAGGGCAGCGCCTCCAGCAGGCGCAGAACAAGCCGATCAGGCCGGATCATCGGGGCAGGCTTTCCCACAGGCAAGTGTTGGCGCGGTAAGGCCGCAGGCCGGCCAGCCAGGTCCCAATCTCCTGTGGGCTGGGCCGTTGGGGGGCCTTCCAGGCCTGCCAGGCCGCGTCGGTGGGCTGCTCGCTCAGGATCGTTCCATTCCTATCCAGCACGACGCAGCGCCCTTTGCTGCCCGGTCCGATCAGGGCCGGGCCGATCGCCTCGACAGGCATTTCGACGCCGGTGCCGCTGCTGGCCAAGGTGAGCAGACGCAGCCGAATCGGTGCCCCCCCGCCAGCGCCGGCGGGCTGGTAGTTGGCTGCTGCCACCAGGGTGAGTGCTGGCGGGGGATCGCCAGGATCGTCAGCCGCCGGCCCCCGCTGGTAGAGACGGCCCTGACGCTCGAGTTGATCCGGCAAGGCTGGCCACGGCCCGGCCCCGGGCGAGCGGAACCAGGTTTCCAGTGAGAGCAGCGTGGCCCAACCGGCCAGGGCGAAGAGAGCCCACGGTGCCCCAGTCATGGCTTTGTGCCCTGCATCAGGCGGGTGTGGCGCAGATTCAGCTCCAGCACCAGCACCCACAGCAGGCAGGTCAGGGCCATGGCCGCCAGCGAGAAGAGATTCGCGCCCAGCCCCTCATGCCAGAAGCTGAAGCTGCGCCACTGGTCCAGGCCTTCGAGGCCGGGGCTGAAATCGGTGTAGGCCAGCAAGACGATACGCAGCGTATTGACAACGAACGCCATCACAACAGCGAGCAGGCCCAGAACGATTCCGGCTGCCAGAGAACGCCATCGCGAGGGGAAGGGCGGACGGGCAGGAGGTGGCAGCAGAATCACCAAGACCAATGCCGCCGCCAGGCAGAGCGCCATGGTGTTCACGCCCGTGCAGCTGGCATCCACCACCAGAACTTTGTCATTCAAGAGGATGTTTCTGCCCTCGGAGAAGGCAGGACGACCCAGCACCCAGAGCAGCAGCGAGGAGATCCAGGCGGTGAGCGAGGCCAGAGCATCGGTGGGCAGGAAGCGATTGATCAACACCTGGCCCGGCAGCAAAGCGCCAATCAGGCCCAGGCTGGCCAGATCAGTGGAGCGCCAGGCCAGGCCGCTGAGCAGGCCCAGCCCCAGCAGGGAAGCCAGGGGCAGCAGATGCAGCAAGGGGTCGTAGAGGCGAGCCACGCGGCTGAGCACCAGCAGGCTCCAGAGCAGCAACAGCAGGGCAGGCACCACCCTGTAGCCCGACAACTGCTGCAGGGGAGGGTTGGAACCCTGCTCTTCGCGCTCCAACAGCAGCAAGCCCCCCGCCAGCCAGGAGAGGCTGGCCATGATGGCGAAATCAGCCAAGCCCGAGCGGACCAGCAAGGTGAGCTGGGCTGCCGCAAGGGAGCAGAGCAGGGTGAGCCGAGCCCAGCCTTCCGCCGAGGCCCGGATCATGCGGCAGTCTCGCCCGAATCTGATTCGGGCTCCAGCTCGTCGTCTTCCAAAGCCTGCCTGAGCCGGCGGGCCTCAAGCACCCGCTCCACGGTGGTCTGCAACGACCGCGGCCAGATGAACGCCGCAGCGAGGTAATACAAGGAATAGAACAGTGCTGTGAGGCCAAGCCTCACCATCTGGCGGGCCAGCTGACCGGAGGCATTGGCGCGCGCCACCTGGCTCTGGCGGCGCAGGTTGGCCTCGGCCCTGGTGAGCAGCCGTTCCACTTGCTGTCGCAGCTCCGGCAGCGTGCTGTTCTGATCCAGGGGGGTTCCCTCCTGTTGCAGGGCCTGCAGGATCTGGGGCTGGCCGGCCACCACCCGCCGCAGCCGCTCCACGCTGGTTTCCCCATCCAGCTGCCTGCGGAACTCGCTCAGGCTCTCCTGGGAGGTGCGCACCTGACCCTCAAATGAAGCCGACGCGTTAGTGGAGATCTGTTGCCCCACCCCGACCACCGCCACGGCCGTGAGCAAGTAAAGCAGGGCTGCCAGGCGCAGCAGAGGCCGCAGCCAACGCGCCAGCCAGCATTCCCAGAGGGCCGGCAGGGCGTCGCCGCTGAAACCAAAGAACAGAAACAACAGCGCCACCGCTGGCAGGGTGGAGCGCTCCAGCACCTCAGCCATCACCGCCAACAGTCGCTGGGAATCACCGAACGGGGGCGGCAGCAGCGTTGTCAGCACACTGGCCAGGAACACCAACAACAAGGTGTAGGAGCAGAGGCGTCCGAGGCTGCGAGCTTTGCGACGGCTGAAGTCGTCCTGCAACTCAATTGTCATGGAGGGTGGACGACCTCAACCTGCCGCGACGTTACGACGCATGCCTGCGAATGAAGCGCGTGCGTGCGTGCGTGGAAAGACTTCAGCGGCCATGGCCTGTCCCCTGACTTGATTTCCCATACACTCAGCTCAAAGGGCTCCAGAAATGGCTTCCAGCACACCGGACACCCCAGCGCCAACCGCCTATGCGCTGCTGCCGGCGGCCACGCCCCGAGAAGAAAGTGGCGGCATTGGCCTTAATGGGATTGTTCGGATGCTGCGGCGTCGCCGCCGCATTTTTCTGATCACCGCGGTGGCCGTCACGCTGGTCGCGGGTCTGCGCGCGGTCTATTTGCGCATCAACAATCCGGTGTTTCTGGGCGGCTTCAGCCTGCTGATCTCCGATCCGATCAATGAGAGCGGCGGGGCCGGCGGGGAAGCCGGTGCCGGTACCGGCGCCATCGCTTCGGTGGCCCGCAACGTCAGCCGCAACGACGTGCCCACCTTGATCCGGGTGCTGGAGAGCCCAGCGGTGCTGGAGCCAGTGGTCAGCGAACTGCAGAGCCGTTATCCCGATCAGGCGATTCCCCAGGTGGACGTGAGCCTGGTGGCCGCCGATCCCAACCAGGCCAATCCAATCCTGGCGGCGGGTGTGCTCTCCGTGCAAGCCAGAGGTGGCAGCCCTGAGATAGTGAAGGAGACCCTGCTGCTCACAGAGCAGGCCTACCTGAACTGGGCCCTGCAGCAGCGCCGGGAGAAGCTCAACGAAGGGGTCAAATTCCTTGATAAACAGGCTCCTGATCTGCAGGCGCGCAGCACTGAGCTCCAGGGCGAACTCGAGCGCTTCCGAACCAGCAACAACGTGTTGGCGCCTGAGGCGGAAGCGGCCTCGGTACGCGGCCAGGCCGAAACGCTGCGCCAGTCGTTGGAGAACCAGCTGGCTGAGCGTCGCCGTCTGCAGCAGGTGCGCGCCGATGTGGCCGCCGGGCGGCTGACAGCCCGCACCTTCACAAGCACCGCTGGAGATGGAGGTGGCAGCGAATCAGCCCGATCGGGCACGAGCGTGACCCTTGATGTGCCCAACCAACCTCTGCTCAGCGAACTCAACCGCTTAGACGCCGAGATCGCCACGGCCCGCTCGATCTACACCGCCAATTCGCCTTTCCTGGTCAACTTGATCAGCGCTCGCGAGAAGCTGCAGCCAGCGCTGCAGCGCAAGGAACTTGAAGCGGTGGATGCCACCCTGCAGCAGCTGGACGGGTCGATCGCGGCACTGCGCTCCCAGATTGGCGGCACCGACGCCCGTTTCCGCAGCCAACCAGCGCTGCTGCGCGAATACGAAGCCCTCCAGTCCAAATTGGCCATCGCCCAGGGAAACCTGGCGAGTTACCAAAGCACCCGCGATCAATTCCAGTTGGAGATCGCCCAGAGCAACGTGCCCTGGAAGGTGATCGGCCCCACGGCGGTGAATCCAAACCCCGTGGCACCGCTGCTGGGCCAAGGGCTGCTGCAAGGCTTGCTATTCGGCGTGGCCGCCGGAGCTGGTGCGGCCCTGATTCGTGATCGCCTCGATCATGTGTTCCACTCGGCCGGTGAAGTGCGTGACGAACTCAAGGTGCCGCTACTGGGTCACATTCCCTACATTTCGTTTTTCGAAGGGGTGCGGCGCGACAAGCGCTTCCTGCTCAAAGACCTTGACGCCCAGCAGACCGGCATGGCCGGCTACCAGCGTTTCACCTATCAAGAAGCCTTCCGTAACCTCTACACAAGCCTGCGCTTCTTGAACAGCGACCGAACAGTGAAATCGGTGGCCGTGAGCAGTTCGGTGCCCTCGGAGGGCAAGAGTTTGCTGATTGTGCTGCTGGCCAAAACCCTGAGTGAACTGGGCAAGCGGGTGCTGCTGATTGATGCCGACCTACGCCAACCCCAGGTGCATCACAGGCTCGGACTGAACAACTTGAGCGGCCTTTCCAACCTGCTCACGGACCAGGGCACTGACTGGCGCTCCATGCTGCAGACCGTGCCAGAACATCCCAGTTGGCAGGTGATCACTGCCGGCCGGCGCGTGCCGGATCCACCGCGGCTGTTGAGCTCTGAGCGAATGGGCCATCTGGTCAAGGAGATTGCCGACACCGACGCTTTCGACCTGATTCTGTACGACACCCCACCAGCCCTGGGATTGGCCGATGCCTCCCTGCTGGCCGAAAACCTCGACGGCATCCTCTTGGTGGTGGGCCTGAACAAGGTGGACCGCCAGCTCCCGGCTCAGGCGGTGGAGCGCATCAAGTCCGCCGGTGCCCCGCTTCTGGGCGTGGTGACCAATTCGCGGATCGCCACGGGAGATCGCACCAACATTTACGGCTACTCAGGCTATGGCTATGGGAGTTACAGTGAGGGAGCTCAAGGACTTGATCCAAGCACCGCTTACAATTACTATTCCGATATCCATTCTGAGCCAAGCCCCTCACCCAGGGGGCTGGCTTCCTTGGCTCCCAATCGCCAAAATCTCAAGCGCTGGAAAAAGGGGCTTGACACCTTGCTCAAATAAGCCAATTCTGCACCGTGCCACTTCCGCGACTGTCCAGCTGATGAAGTCAAACGCTCAAGTCTTGTAATAATCAATTTCATGATCAGTCATTCGCCACGCTTCTTCTCTGCCCTTACTCTTGGGGCAGCTGTGGTTGGCTTCGGGCTTGTGGCGCCACAATCGGCTAATGCGCTTACGCCTGTTGCTCAAGAGTTGTTCATTTCAATCGATGTGTCTGGCAGCATCGATACATCCGAATATAACTTACAACTTGGTGGATATCAACTCGCTTTTCTTGACCCCGTTGTCCAGGCAAATATAGTCAACTCAGGAGGTATTGCTGTTGCTGTAGGTCAGTGGAGTACAACTGCTTTTGCTCCCTCCATTGGCTGGACTTTGCTCCAGACTAATGCTGAAATCACAGCTTTCGCTAATCTATTTCCCGGCCTTGCAAGGGAAGGTGACGATTTCACCTGCATCAGTTGTGGCATCAACGCAGGGGTTGCTCAGATTACAAGTAATGAGTACCACTCTTCTAATCTTGTTATTGATGTTTCAGGTGATGGAGTAGCCAATAGTCCTGGCAATGACGAAAATGCAAGACTGGAAACTGTAGCTGCTAGGAATGCTGCTGAAGCTGCTGGCATTCGGGTCAATGGCTTGCCGATTGGAGGAGGTAATGCTCTTCTTACATAGTTTCAAGATAATGTCATTACAGCAGATGGGTTTGCAGTTCAGGCAAACTCTTTTGCTGATTTCGATGATGCTGTTCGCGACAAGATCGTGACAGAAGTTGTTCCCTCTCCATTCTCTGCTGTTGCAGTTGCACCATTTTTAGCATGTCTTGCTAAGCTCAGAAGACGATACACTTCAACTAGCAGCAAAAGCTCTTACAAAATGTCCTGACCGTTTAAAGCCGGATATAGTTTTAAATTTCTCTATCTTCCGTTGGTAGACTTTTCCGGAATGGTTAAAGTCATTTACCCTTTAATGCAACGGGCTGGCGATAATTTTTCCTGTTCCAATTGGGTTGATTATTAATGGTTTCGACAGATTTGGATTCCTTTTTTGTGGACAGATGACAGCTTCTAGTGGTATTGAGTTAAGAGCTAAAGAAGTGAAAGCTGCTGATCAGGCGTTCTGTTTTAAGTAAGCTGGTTGTTGTGAGCTTATAGACGCGAAAGTCACAAGCAGAAATGTGGCGCCACGGAGAAGCTTGATAGGAATGACAATTTCAGTGTGATCAAAAATCGAAAAGTACCAGAGTCTTGATCAGGTGAATTGATGGAAAAAAACAACAGTACCTGCTCTGATCCTTGGCTCTGACGGTTCGTTTCTGCCTTCTGTCCCTAGGTGTTGGCAGCATTTTCAAAAGGCACTGCAGTCGTGCGCTCCAGCCATCGACCCCAGCCACCAGGAGTAATCCAAGACCATCACAGGAAACCCAGCAGGGCTCCCACGAGGGGCTCGAGCCACGCCTGTCCGGAGTTGATCGCGGCTGGGGCAAAGATCAGCAGGGAACACACGTGACCAGGGCAACGGCCAGCAGCAGCCGGCTGAACCAGGCGCCGACGAACACCGCCGTGATCGAGGCGGCTGCACGTTGAAGGGCTGGGGCGGACGCCAGGGCAGATCAGCGCTCAACCGCAACACCGCTTCAAAGGCTTTCGGTGCCAGCAGCAGCGGTGCAGCCGGCAACGGGCCGCGCGCGGATTACCCGCCTGGATCCGCTCCAAGGGAAACACCTGCACCTCATCCTGGAACAGACAAGTGCGTGCGCCCATCAAGCGCCCATCCTTCAGGCTGATCCTGGGCAGGCAAGTGTCTCTAGTCGATAGCGAAGCCCCCACAGCTCAAGGAAGTGTCTTACTGAGCCATGGGAGAATTCGCATGCGCATCACCAGCAAGGGCCAGGTCACGATCCCCCAGGCCATTCGTGAGCAGGCGGGCTTGCATCCCAGCTGTGGGGTGCAGTTTCGGCTGGTTGGCGATCGGGTGGTGCTCGAGAAGGTGGAAGACGAGGGGCCTCAGCGCGCCCAGGAGGCGATGGTGGATTCCTATGTGCTGCTGGATGTGATCACCGGGCCCGCTGCCTAACCGCTGGACCCGTAGCGATCAATGCGCTGATCGATGGCGATGTGGCTTTTGCCTATGAAAGGATCGAGGTGGTGGATGAGGCGCTGCCGCTTCATCTTTACAACTATCGGCCGATTCCCCGAGAAGCTGCCTTTCTGGCGGCCCGCGCCCATGCCGCTTACCGCTCCAGAGGTGGCACACGCCAAATGATCCTGTCGGATGTCCTGATCGGTGCCCATGCGGTGATCGAGCGCTGCGAGCTGCTGACGCGTGATGCCCAGGGCTATCGGCAGGTCTTTCCTGTGCTGCAGCTCATCCAAGTCTGATCATCCAGCCAGCACAGGGCAATCACGAAGTGCGTCACACCTTCTAAGCGGATGCCAATTCGAAGACATGATCGCCACCTGCTGCATCGCCCGGTCGACTGGCTTGATCTATCCCTGACATGCCGTGAAGCCCTACGAGACGTCCTACAATTTGTGATACAGAAAAACTTGCAGAATGTGCTTCATGGGTGCCGTCAGCCTAAGACTGCCAGAGGACTTGGTGCAAAAGCTCAGCCAGGAAGCCAGCCTCAGCGGCCAGCCCCGCTCCCAGCTGATCCGAGAGGCCCTGGAAGCTCTCCTCTCCCGTAGGGAGCGAGAGCGCCTGGAAGCGGCCATGGAGGCCGCCGCCAGGGTGCTGGCCTCCGACCCAGCGGCCTGCGCCGAAGCCCTCGCCGCCGCAGCCGACTTCCTGCCGGCCGAGAACGAAGCCCTGGAGCGGGCGGAGACAGATCCCGTAAGTGGCGATGCCGATACACAGAACGATCTCTGGTGGCGATGATTCGCCGCGGCGAGATCTGGGTGGCGCGCCTCCACCCGAATCAGGGCGCAGAAGTAGGGAAAGTCCGTCCGGTGGTGGTGATCCAGGCGGATCCGCTTTCGGAGGCGGGGCTCGCCACAGTGCTTGTTGTGCCCCTCACAACCCAGCAGCGCCGCGGTGCCGAAGCCCTGCGGGTGAGCGTGCCCGCCCGTGATCGGCTCCTGCGCAACAGTTATGCCATGGCCGAACAGCCCCGCGCCCTCGATCGCACACGAATCGGTGAAGGCCCCCTCACCATCCTCACCAGAGCGGAGATGGCCACCCTCGAGCAGGCACTTAGGAGCGTGATGGGGATGGTCTGAATCGATTCAGCCTCCCCGCTCCTCGGCCTGCTGAACTGCCGTGGAAAACGGCACCACCCCGGCGAACACTGCCCCCATGAACAGCCGCGCCGGGCTCCAGTAGGGCGCAGAAAAGGATTCCAGCCGGACATAACCTTCACCTCATCAAGGACAGGCCTTTTCGGCTCTTAAACAGCTAGCTTGATCATCTAGCCAGGAAAAGGCCATGGCATCGGAAGTCTGGACCCTGCAGGACGCCAAGAACTGCTTCAGTGCAGTGGTGAACGCCGCCATGGCCGGTCGCCCCCAACTGGTCACACGGCGTGGCAAACCCGCCACGGTGGTGTTAGGAGTTGAGGAGTACGAACGCCTGCGACGGCTGGAGCGCTCAAACCAGCCCAGCATGGTGGAGCTGCTCCTGGAGCTGCCTCAGGACGACGGCAGCATCGAGCGCGCTGAACTGGAGCCCCGGCACTGGGAGGAGTAAGTGTTTCTACTGGATACGGTTGTCATCTCAGAACTGCGCAGGCGTGGGCGGGATCCAGGCGTGGTGGCCTGGCTCAGTGAGCAGAATTCCGATGATCTCTATCTAAGTGTGATCAGTCTTGGAGAGATCGAGCGGGGCATCGTGATTAAGCAGAAGGTTGATGCCGTATTCGCCAGGCGTCTGCAGGGCTGGCTGGAGGGATTGCTGTTGTTGTATGGCCAGCGAATCCTTCCTGTCGATGGTGCCATCGCCAGACGCTGGGGCCAGCTTTCAGCGGAGATCGGCCATGACGGCGCTGACCTGATGATCGCAGCCACGGCACTGGAGCACGGATTGCAGGTGGTGACACGCAACGTTCGCCATTTCATCCCCACAGGGGTGCAGGTGCTGAATCCCTTCAGCCCAGAATCCCCGCCAACCGTTCCACCGCTGCCGCCCAGGTGAACGCATGGCCCTGCTGTGCAAGGGCCTCTCTCCGGACCAGGTCGATGTCCTAGGGCATCAGGCGCATCCTGAGACTGCCTGAGGACTTGGAGCAAAAGCTCAGCCAGGAAGCCAGCCTCAGCGGCCATCTCCATCACCGATCCGCCTGCTGAACCGCCGTGGAAAACGGCACCGCCAGCGTGCGATCGAGCGCCACACCCCAGGCCAGCACCACGGCCGCCGCAGCCGACCCAGCCACCCCGCCACCCGCCAGCAGCGCCGCACCGATCAGCGCGGTTGCCACCAGGTAGACCAGGCACACCCGACGGTGCGACCAGCCGGCCTGCTGCAGGCGCTGGTAGAGGTGCAGCCGATGGGCCTGGAACACCGGCTGGCCGGCCATCAGCCGCCGCAGTACGCAGATCAGGGCATCGGCCAGCAACGGCACGGCCACCAGCAGCAACGCCAGGCCATCGGCAACGCCGGGAGCCTGCAGCACCACCCCGGCGAACACCGCACCAAGGAAGGTGCTGCCCACATCGCCCATGAACAGCCGCGCCGGGCTCCAGTTCCAGATCAGGAAGCCCAGCAGGGCCCCCACCAGGGGCCAGAGCCAGGACGCTCCGGAGCTGATCGCGGCTACGGCGAACACCACGGCCGAGCAACCGGCCACAAGGCCATCGAGGCCATCCATGAAATTGAAGAAGTTGATCACTGCCGTGATCGCCACTAAGGCAACGGCCAGCAGCAGTGGCGCAATCGGTGACGGCCCGACGGCCAACACTAAGGCGATGGCGGTGGCCAGCTGAGCTCCGTAGCGCAGGGCCGCCGGCAGATTCAGCCGATCATCAAGGAGCCCCACCAGCGCCAGGGGCGCGCAGAGCAGCGGAACCAACGGAAAGCCCCAGAGGCAGCTCACCAACACGAAGCCCACCCCACCGCCACGCGGCGTGGGCAGGCGGTGGGCGCTGCGGGCATTGGGCTGATCGAGCAGGCCCCGGCGCAGCAGGGGCAGCAGCACCAGCAGCAGCAGCCAGCAGCTCAGTGCCGCCAGCGGCACGCTGATCCAGGCCGAGGCGAGGGGAGTGCTCATGGCGGCGGCTGCACCTGGAACGGCTGGGGCGAACGCCCGAGCAGATCAGCAACACAAGTAAACCCGGCCAGATCCGCGCTCAAGCGCAACACCGCCTCGAAAGTTTTCGGCGACACCAGCAGCAGCGGTGACGCCAGCCACTGAAAAAAAGAGGTGGGCAGGGTGAGCAGCCGGCAGCGGGCCGCGCGCGGATCGCCCGCCTGGATCCGCGCCAGCAGGGCGTGATAGCTGAGGGTTTCGTCTCCACCCAGCGGCAGCACGGCTGATTCACTCAGGGGCGATTCCTTCGCGGTGCTGGCCATCTCACGCCCCTGTTGAAGAGCCACCGCAGCCAGATCGGCGGCGGCAATCGGCTGGCGCAGGCCCGTCTGGGCTGGAAGGGGAAGCAGCGGCAGCCGGCGCAACAAGCTTCGCAGCGCTTCCACATTGCGGTCGGCGTGATGGGCGCTGCGGCCGTGAATCAGGGTGGGCGCCAGGATCCGGGCGGGAACGCCCAGCTGCTCGCAGGTCTCCAGAAGCAGGGTCTGGGAGTGAGCCAGACGCGCCGCCAGCTCTCGATCGAAGCGGTTGGCGGCGAAGCGCTTGGTGATCACGCTCGACGACGAGCAAGCCACCACTCCCCTCAGCTCTGCGAGTGCTTCAGGCTTGTGGCGGGCCATCGCAGCCAGGAAGGGCGCCAGCAGCCAGATGGGGGCGAAGCCGATCCAGATCTGGGGCCCCGGGGGCAGGGCAGCGGCGGCGGCCTCAAGCCCTTGCCCCGAGAGATCGCTGAGATCGCAGTGGTGCCAGCACAGCCCGGCCACACCTGGTGGGCGGTGTCGCCCAAGCCCAACCCAGGAGGTGCCCGCCTGCAGCAGCTTGATCAATGCCTCAGCGCAGAGGCTGTTGGCACCGAAGATCACCAGGGTTGGCGCACCGCTCACCACAACCTGCGGCAGGGGAAGCTGGCCAGGGCAGGATCGACCGTGACCAGGGTGAGACCATCGAGTTCCGCCTGAGCGGCAAGCAGGCGATCGAAGGGATCACGGTGAGCCAGGGCGTAGCTGCCGGCCCGCAGGCCATGGCGCCAGGTCACCGGCAGAGCCACGAAGCCCTGAGCTTCCAGCAGCGTCCATCCCTCCTGCAGCAGGATGTCGGCGGAGGGCAACCGGCCCAGACGGTGCTTGGTGGCGATCTCCCAGGCCGATGCCGCACTGACGAAGACCTGCTGAGATGGATCGACGAGAGCAGCAAGCACCTGTGCGGAAAGTCGTTCCGGCTCGGCCAACCACCAGAGAAGGGCGTGCGTATCGAGCAATAGCTGCATCAGGGAAGCAAGGAGCTCTCGAAGGTGTGCAGCTCTTCCTCAGGGAGCGGAGCCAGCAACACCTCCAGCCCGGGTAGGTGTAGGCGGCCCTTCAACACACCGGGCTGCCGCCTGGGCTGGGACTCCTCCAGGGGAACAAGCCTGGCCCAGGGACGCCCACCCTTGGCGATCACAATCGTCTCGCCGGCATGGGCCGCATCGATCAGACGCGAGAAGTGGGTCTTCGCTTCATGCACGTTCACCATGCGCCTCGCTTCAGCCGGTGACTCTTCAAGTTGCATGGATTCGAAGAGACCTCTGAAATCAGGTTAGTCCACCCCTGGACCAGATCGTTCACTCCAAAGGCCAGGCGATCGGCTCCACGCCATGAGGTCATGGCTGCCGTTTCAGGAAGGCCGGGCGGCCATTCCAGCCGGTGGCGCGCCAGAACTGGGAGCGCAGTTGGTCGCGCAGGCGCCGCAGCGGGTTTTCGGCCGGTTCGTCGATGGGCACCCCCAGACCCTCCACGCGGATTCCTTTGGCGCCGAGCACGATTTCAGCGATGGTCTGGGCCCTGGGGAGATGGGGCTGATCGGTCACCAGGGTGACCTGGCCCAGGGGCAGGGAGTTGCTGCGGCTGCGGATCCAGTCAGCCAGGCAGGTGAGCTGGCCCACCGTGTCGACGCCGCAGGTGAGCGTGGTGACCCGGGCCAACGCCGCCGGCCCCGGTTGGCGAGCGGCAATCTGCCTGCGGGCGATTCCCTGCAGGTAGGGAAAACCCTGGATCACCAGCTGCCGCGTGGGATCCTGCTGCCAGAGATCAAGGGCTGCTGTGGTGCGGCGCGGATCCTCGGAGAGCACCACGATCGCTGCGCCGCCGGCCGCGGGCCAGAGCGTTGGCGCCAGCCAGGGCCAGGCCAGCCAGCCGCTGGCCGCCACTGCAGCCAGCGCCACCAGGGCAGGTGGTTTACGCCAGCGCACTGAGAAACCTCTGGGCGTAACGCAACAGATAGGGGAAGGGCCAGCAGCAACCAAAGGCGCGCTGGTAGGCGCGACGCACCTCTTGGAGGCGCCTGCGGTGCTGGACGCCGCTGACGCCTCCCAGCGCCATGTGGACGAGTTCAAGATCAAGCGTCTGCACCCGCAGTTGCGGATCGCGGCAGAGCTGCAAGAAGTAGTCGAGGTCTGCGGAGAGGCGAAAGCCTGGGGCGTAACGGGACAGGCGGGAACGGGCGCCTGGCCCGATCAGGGTGGCCTGGTGGGGGGGCGTCGACCCCAGAAACAGGGAACGCCGGTAGGTTCCGCGCCAGCGAAAAGCGGTGGCACGGCCTGGGCGAGAGCCCTTCACATAGCGGCCCCTGCAAACGAGCAGATCAGGCGGTGCAGCCTGTGCAGTCAGATCTTCTATTGCTGCCATGGCTCGCTCCAACACATCCAGTGCTGGTGCCCAGTCATCGGAGCCCCAGAACAGCAGCCAGTCATGCGGGGCGGCGGCGGCGAAGCCCTGGTTCATGGCCGCGAAGATCCCAGGCCCGGCTGGATCCTGCGGCTGCCAGCGGAAGCGGGCATCCTGATGGCACAGCTGATCGAGAACATCGCGATGCTCTGGCCCGCTCGGCCCGTCGATGAACAGCACGCTCCAGCCGGTGAAGGTCTGGTGGCGCAGCGAGGCCACAAGCCTGGGCAGCAATCGGTAGGAATCCAGGGTTGGAACAATCAGCAGCAGCGTGGGCTCCAACCCATCAGGCTTCGGCCTGCTCTGTTCTTTCAACATGCCGGCTTGCGTGCAGGGCTGCCCCGCCCATGAGCAACCCTGCGTTCAGCTCGATCGTGATGCCCTGCCTGAACGCGGAAGCCACGATTGAGGAGGCGATCGCCTCGGTGCTCGGCCAGCAGGACGCGCCATTCGAACTGATCGTGATCGATGGGGGATCGACTGACCGCACCGTGCAGCTCTGTCGGCGCTTTGAGGATGTGCGCCTGCGGATCAGCAGCCAGAGCGATCGGGGCGTCGCCGACGCACTCAACAAAGGCTTTGCGATGGCGAGGGGAACGATCCTGTGCTGGCTCAATGCCGATGATGTCTACCTCAACGCCAGGACCATCAGCCTCGCGGCACGCGCCATGGCTCAGCATCAGGCCGATGCCGTGATCGGGCACAGCGCCCTGCTTGATCGCCAGGGCCGGGTCAGCCGGACCACCTACACCTGGACGACCGATCTGAAGCATTCCCAGCGCGGCGCCAACATCTTCACCGGCAGCTTGTTGTTCTCCAAGGCGATCTGGGAGCGTTTTGGTGGCTTCAATGTGAATTTGAAGGTGGCTTTCGAATATGAACTGAGTGATTTTCTGTTCGCCACCACAAACCCGCGGCTTGTTGATCAACTGCTGGCGGGTCTGCGTTGTCATCCCGGCAGCTTGAGTGAGCGATTCCCAGAGCTGATGCGCGAGGAAATCGCCCAGATCCGGCCGACGGTGGCAATAGAACAGCCAAGACTGGCCCAGCGGTTGCTGGCCCATACCCGCGACGGCACCCTGTTGCGGGTGCTTCGCAATGCCCTGCGCGATCGTTATGCCGGCACTCCATGGCGCACGCTCTACCAACGATCGACCCAGCAGCCTCTCCGCTAGTGCTTCAGGGACCAACTTGAGGCTCCACGAACTCAGGGCACGGCGCCTCCCCGAGCAACCAGCCGTACAGCTGGGCGGCCTTGGCCGCGATCCGGGGCCAGCTGAACTGCGCTTTCACTAGCGCCTGGCCGCGTGCGCCCATCGCCGTGAGCTCCGCCTCGGGAAGATTCAGGAGTTGGCGCAAACCTCGCTCGAGATCGTCGGCTGTGGGCTCCACCTTCAGCGCCGCTCCAGCGGCGTAGGCCTCGGACAGGTTGCAGGCCGGGCTGAGCAGGGCGGGCAGCTGCCAGCTCATCGCCTCAAGCGCCGCCAATGGCAATCCCTCACTCAACGACGGCAGCACAAACGCCGAAGCCGCCGCCAGGCAGGCCTCCTTATCGGCCGCGAAACGCGGCCCGAAGGTGAGACAACGATCGAGATCCGTCGATCCATGACGCCCGAGCCGGTGGGGCGGCTCTTCCGGTCCCACAACCGCCAGCCACCAACCTTTCCGGCGCGCTTCCGGCCCAAGGCGACTCCAGGCCTCCAGCAACGGGGCCAAGCCTTTTTTGGCGTGCAGCCGGCCCAGAAACAGCAACACCCGCTCACCTCGGGGTACCCGCTCGCTCCAGGGCGGTGGTAGACGCGGCAGGGAGCGATCAATGCTTGGGGTGCCATTGGGCAGGATGGCGATCGGTCCGCGAAAGCCGAGGGCCCGGATCGAGCGGGCCTCCGAGTGGCTGAGCGCATGCAGGCAACGGGCCCGCTCCAGGGTCTGCTGTTCCCAGAGATGCCAGACCGGCGTTTTCTTCCAGCGGTGCCGGGCCAAGGCCCAGGCATCGAGCATGCCGTGGGGAGCGATCAGCACGGGCAGCTCCTGCTCCAACAGCCGCGCCACGCGGGTGGGGAATTGCCAGAGCCCATGAACATGCAGCAGATCGGGCTGCAGGGCGCGCAATTGAGCGGCCAGGCGACGGTCGCCCAGCACGGGCAATTGGCCGCAACTGGAATACCACTGCGCGGCGACCTTTCGCTGCTGCAGAGCCTCCACCAGCTGGCCAACGGAGCTATCGACACCCCCTGGAGCAATCCCGTCGGTGCGGGAGAGATGCAGGATCGAAACCGGCTCGGAAGGCAGGGGCAAGGGATCCATTCGCTGCCGGAGCATAAGCAAGCTCCTCAGCGACGTCCCACCACCAGCGCCGGATGCCCCGCCACGATCACGCCCGGCTCGATCAACCCGGAGGCCACCGCAGCCAACGCCACCACCGCTGCAGCCCCCACTTGGGTGCCAGGCGCCAGCACGGCCTGGGCTGCGATCCAGGCGTCGCTGTCGATCTGGATCGGCGCCACCTTCAGGTCAAAACCGGGCGAACGAACATCGTGGTTGCCGGTGCAGAGATAGGCACCCTGGGAGACGCAGACCCGATCGCCGAGTGTCACTGGTGCCAGGTTGTCGATCCACACCGCTTCCCCCAGCCAGCAGTGGTCGCCCACCACTAGGCGCCAGGGACATTTCACTCGCAGCCTGGGTTTGATCCGGCCACCGGCGCCGATCTGCGCCCCAAACAGCCGCAGCAGCCCCTGGCGCCAGGGCGTGCCCGGCAGATCGGAGGCCAGCAGCGGTTGCCCGACCAGGAGCCAGAGGGCCTGGCGCCAGCGCGGGGCTCCAGGAGTCCACCAGCTGGGGAGGCGGTAGTGGCCGAGGTCTTGCACGGGCCGGGGCAAAAGGGTGACCACTGCTAGCTTCAAGTCATCATCACGGAGATGAAGTGATGGCGACCATCAGTGACAACACAAGGCACGAGTCGAGCGACTTGCCCCATTCCGCCTCTCACCACGATCTCGATGCCCTGATCGGCGTCTGGAGTTAGGAGGAAGCGGCAGAATTTGAAGCCGCCGTTGCCCCATTCCAGACCATCGATTCAGATTGGCAGGCAAGAGCCAGCGCCAGAAAGGCAGCCCCACGCGGAAACCTGGGATAGCCATGGGCCTGGACAACGGCTTGTTCCAGCCCACCAGCAAAAGAATCCAGGCTGAACGCCTCTAGCCGCCGGCGGGCTGCGGCCAACATCGCCAGGCGTTGAGCGGGCTGCTGGGCTTCGGCGCGGTGCAGGGCGGCAGTGAGCTGAGCAGGGTCGACTGGATCAAACAGCCAGCCTGTTTCGCTGGGGGTGATCAGGTCGACGGCGCAGCCGCAGGCCGTGCTCACGATCACCGGCAGGCCTGCCGCCATCGCTTCATTCACCACCAGACCCCAGGTGTCCTTGCGGCTGGCGAGCACCAGGGCTGAGGCCTGGCCGTAGGCGCGGGCGATTGCGTCCTGGTTGAGGAAGGGCTCCACGCCAACGTGCTCCGGCTGGGGCAGCCGAGCGATCGCCTCGCCCAGGGCTATGGCCTGCGGGCCCTCTCCACCGCCGCCGATCAGGCGCAGGCCCCAGCCGCCGCCCTGGCGCTGATAGGTGGCATAGCCGGCCAAGAACCCATCAAGATTCTTCTCGGGGATGGTGCGCCCTACCCAGAGAAAGTGGGGCAGCTTGTTCAGCGCTGACGCCTCGCTGCGGGCGCAGGTTGCAGCAGCCGAGAAGAAGGCGTTATCCACCACATCCCACGGCTGAACAATGGCTGCTGCGGGGAATCCGAGCTCTATGAGATAGGCGCGACTTTCCTGGCCGGCCACGAGCGCGGCGCTGTAATGGCGCAGCAGCAGGCGCTTGCTCCACTCCCTGAGATGCTGCCGCGGCGCATCTCGCCAGCGGCTGTCGGCAATCAAAACCGCAGGAATGTGGCGGCGCCGCGCCTGCCAGAGCAGCTGTCGGTAGGCCCGATCGGCCCAGCCCACGGTGAGCACCACATCGGGGCGCACGCCATCGAGCAGGGCGGTGAGTTGCCGCTCAAGCAAACGTGCAGCTGGATCCTGCTCTGGGCCGTCGGCACCCTGAAGCGCATGGCGGCGATAGGTGCCGGCAGGCTCGAAGCTCCAGGGATATTCCTGCGAGTGGGGCCGGGTTTCGAGCACCTCCAGATCGAGATGCGCGAGCGCGGCCTGGAAGCGGGCATTGTGATACGGGCCGATGCGGTGCAAAGCCAGAAGGGCCCTCATGCGCCGATCGCCCCCAGCACCGCCAGCAGCCGCTCGCCATAGCGGGCCCAGCTGTACTCCTGGGCCCGCTGGCGAGCCGCCGCCGCCATGGAATGGCGTAAGGCCCTGTCCGCCAAAAGCTGCTCGATACGATCGGCCAGGGCTTCGGCGTCGCGGATGGGCACGAGAAAGCCCTCGATGCCGTCGCGGATCACGGAGCCGCACTGGGGCGTGGTGATCACCGGCAGGCCAGAGGCCATGGCTTCGAGGGCCGAGAGCGCCATGCCTTCGGCGAGGGTGGGCAGTACGAACAGATCAGCGCGGCGAAACTCCTGCTGCACCTGGTTGCGGGGGATCGCTCCGAGATAGGTGGGGCCCAAGAAAAGGGGATCGCTCACGTTCACCAGCTGCGGACCCACCACCCGGCACTCGAAGCGCAGGCCCTTCGCCTGCAACAGGCGGCAGGCCGCCGCCAGCACGTGGCTGCCCTTGCGCAGGCCCACCTGCCCCACCATCAGCAGCCGGCCAGGTTGGGGATCAGGCTCCAGCGCCAACCACTGCTCCGGCACGCCATAGGGCACGATCCGCAGCCGGGCCCGATCACAGCCCAGCGCCACGGCGCTCTCCAAGCAAGCGGCTGACGGCACCAGCACCCGATCACACAAGCTCCATTTCTCAAGGGTGCGGCTCAGATCCCTCGCCACGGAATCTTTGCCGGGACCGCGGCGTTCGATGCCGGGATAGCGGCGTTGCTCATCGAGCAGCAGCAGGCCGGCGGCTGGATCCAGGAACTGCTCATGCACCACCTTCAGGCCCCACGCCTTGGCTTGGCGGAGGGCGTCAAGGTCGTTGTGAACGAAGTTGGTGTAAACGGCTTCTGCCCCCGCGAAGCGCTCGCGCAGAGCGCGCTGCAGCAAGGGAGCGGCGCTGTCGCGGCGGCAGAGCATGGCGAGCGGCTGGTCGCGAACGAGGCAACGGGGTAATCCCGTTGGCAGGCGCCGGCCTAAGAGGCGCTGAAGGGGAAGAGGTCGAAGACCGTTAGGCAGCCATCGCGCCAAAGCCTGCAGCGGACGATGCTCGGCATGGATGTCGCTGTAGAAGGCGGCCAAGCAGCCACTGTCGGCCAGCAATGACGGCACCGCGTAATGCATGCGAGCGCCAGGTTGGAGAACGGCGTAGCGAAGCATCCGAGCAGAAACTGAGACCAGAGAACTGGCAGAATAGGATTGGACCCGATATCAGGAATACTGAAATAGCATCAAAACAATAGCCTAAAAATATCAATTTAAAAAATGATCAAACCAAAGCTCAAGACTGCCATTAACAACACAATAATTATTGCCCACAGGGAAGATACATCGCAACTCGAAAATGCATTACAGCAAGAGAGCTTGCCGGCCAAAGTTTATCGACGAGCTTATGAGGAAAATGAATATAAATTACCTTCCGCTAGTCGCTGCCTACTCAACCATGCAGATGCCTGGAAAAATGCAGCTAGCTGCGATGGATTGACACTGATAGTTGAGGCTGATTTTGTTCCATGTCAAGGCTTGGGAGACTTTCCTCTACCATTTACACCCTGCCAAACAGAAAAGCAAGCTGCTTGGGTCTACTCGATCGGTCCAGTCATCTACCATTGTGACGGTAACGGCAGTTTTTGGGGCCATAATGCTGGGACCGTTGCATACATTCTTGATCAAGCTTCGGCCCTGGCATGGCTTGAACTGTTTGAAGAACATAAAATCATTAATGGATTGACAGAGTATTGCCAATTTGAAGTGACAATGCCAGTCGATCTACGCTGGAAAAAAGGCGTACGTTGCTATATCTCTCAAAAGAACTACGGGGAGCACGGAGGGATTGCCAACCTTGAACATCAGCGACACGGGCATAGAGGCTGGCACCAAGCCGACACCCTGATGGCTCCTCTTCGGTTTCTTCCTTTATACGCAAAGGGAAGCACTTATCTGTATAAAGCAATAAGGGCAAGGTCAAGATTAAGATACATCTACAAATTTATTGCCGGAAAGTATTTCGATGGCTGGCGAGCCTTCGCAAGATCAAAGCATTTTCGACGGAAGAAACTATTATTTGCTTTCGGTAGGATTCTGTAGAGGAGTAATAGGCCTAATTTAGGGCACGATTGTAGTTTGCTTTATATTAAGACAAGCACTTCCCTCTCGATGGGTAACAAAGCATTTGAAGAAGCCTGCCTTCGCTAAAGCGCAACTAGGATTGGTTGCACGATAGGTTAAGATGACTTTAGGGGGCAGTGAGTGTATGTATAATCATTGCAATAGTCGCTGCTATTAAGGTGATTTTGATCGGCTGGACTGATTTCTCTTATATGTGCAATATTCTCCTTGATCTCCGCTGAGGGAGCGCTCATGAATTTATGTGCCCAATACACATTCCTGGGTATTCCCATGAGTCAAAAGAATGTTTTGGCGAGCAAGTAAGATGGATTTAGAGCTTTGGCTTAGCCGTAGGCTATCTTTCTAAGATCAAGAAAGTTGAAGCCCTCGAGACCCTGAGAGGGCAAGCTTTTTGCAGGCGCCAGATATTCTCAACAGTCTTACTACTGTAAACTGCTTATTCCACCAGTCTATCACGAACAACGAAAACATATTCTGGGAAGATAATTTAGCCAATACATTGCCTCTTCGCTACCTGTCCATAAAAGAACATATAGTGCTTGGCTAATATTAATTAGTAACTTTACTTGCACATCGTAGCTACTCGCTTTTCATAAAGAAGATATAATCTTTTTGAAGCGCTCCTCCATCAACATCAGGCTCAAGAGCAGCTCCACATACATCCGCTGAAACGCATAAAACCAGCCGCGCCAGCCATCCAATAAGCCCCGCTTCCAGATCAGACAGATCAACAGAATGGCAAACGGGGCGATCACATAGAGGCGGCGGACACGGTCGGAGCGGGAGAGCTGTGCGGTGGGGGTGGCATTCAGCTTGGCCACTTCCAAGCGCAGGTAACGCTCCTGGGCCCAGAGCCAGCGGACCAAGGGCTTGCGATCGTCATGCAAGATCGGCTCACTCAGCACTCCGCAGCGGCCAGATAGCACCAGATTCTGGGTGTGGCCATCATCCACGTACCAGCCATCTTCACAGCGAAATAGGGCGATTCGGGGGGGAAGAACCGTGCCAGAGAGGGGCCTACCGAACACGCAGTAGCGGAAGGGAATTCGGTAGCCAGCCATGAATGGAGAATCGCTGTCAACGACCCGCACAATGGCCTGCTGCAACCGGTCGGTGATCAGATAGTCGGCATCTAGAGTCAGCACCCAGCCCTCACAGATCTTCTCCAGGCCGAAATTCCATTGGCGCGCATGCGTATCGAAACTGCGCCTGAACACCTCTACCTGGGGATGCCGGCTCAGGATCTCCAACGTGCCATCCGTGCTGCCGCTGTCAATCACCACGATCCGCTGGGCCCAGCTGAGCCGCTCCAGCACCCGGCCGATGTTGTCTTCCTCGTTATAGGTGAGGATCAGCAGGGTGATCGGGTTAAGGGATCGCTCGGACGTCACCATTCAGGCCACTGTCTGCTGCTGGGCCTGAACACAGTCGGCATAGGCCGCCTTCAGATTCGCCGCGATCACCTCCCAGCTAAAAGAATTGGCCGCAAGCTGCCGCGCCGCTGCGCACATCCCCGCCGGTGGACCCGCCAGGGCGTCGATCAGGCGCTCAGCCAGGGGTTCAACCTGGCCTGGCACCATCCAGCCAGCGGCAGCCGCCTGGATCTGCTCGGCGATGGCCACTTCCGGAGAGAGGATCGGCGGCGTGCCGGCGGCCAATGCCTCGATGGCGGCGATGCCGAAGTTCTCCGATGCCGAGGGCAGCACGAACCAGTGGGCCCTGGCTAGCTCCTCCCATTTCGCCCGTCCCTCCAGAAAGCCCAGCCAGCGGCATCGATCGCCCAGCTTGAGAGCCTGCGCCCGTTGGCGTAGCGACGTCACGTAGTCGGCCTCGCCGTCGCCGGCGATGGCCAGCTGCCAGGAGGCCTCAGGCGCGCGAGCCTGCACCAAGGCCAGGGCATCGAGCAACACTTCCAGCCGCTTCTTGGGATGGAGCCGGGAGAGAAACAGAAAGCGCACCGATGGCGCTGCTTCAGGGGAGGGAAGATCGGGCGGTGCCTTCACCCCAAGGGGCAGCACCAGGCCCGGCGCGGTAAGCCCCAGCTGCCGGGCCTCGTCCTCCTCAGCGCTGGTGGTGAAGTGCAGGGCCGCCGCCGCCTCCAGATTGGCGCGCTCCAGCAGGCGCAGATAGAGGCGCTTACGCCGACTGCCCTGTTGCAAGCTCCAGACACACAGCTGGCCAATGGTGCTCACCACATAGGGAATACCGGCGCCTCGGGCATAGGCCATGGCGCCGCTGGAGGGGTAGGAGAAGAGGGCATGGACATGCAGCAGATCGAACTGTTGCCCATGGGCTCTCAACCAGCGGCTGAGCCCGGGGCTGAAAGCAAAATCGCGCACGGCCGCCACAGGCGCAGCCCAGCGCCGGAACAGCAGCACCGGCACCCCTTCGAGATCAGTCCACTGGCCGATCGGCAGAATGCAGAGGCTGCCGGAGCCATGGTCGTCGGTGCTGAGAATGCGCGCATCCACCCCCGTCTGCCTCAGGGCGGCCGTCATCTCCAAGGCGGCCACACTGGGCCCGCCGCGCAGGGGGCTGATGGAGGGGATCACATGCAGCACCTTCACAGTGGCAGCTCGCAGAGTGGCAGCCCCGCGACGGCGGTATAAAGCGTCTTCAATTCAGCGCCGTAAGCCGTGAGGTTGTAGCTGGCGGCCCGCTGTTTGGCCGGCTCCCGCCGTTGGCAGCGCGCCGCTTGATCGCGCCAGTCAGCCTCGATCGTGCTGGCAGCGGCCAGGGGATCGAGGGGATCGATGGGCACCCCCAGATCAGCGATCAGCTCGGTGAGCGGGGGTCGGTTGCTGCAGTAAACGGGGCAGCCCTGCGCCATGGCTTCGAGCACAGGCCAACCGAATCCCTCCTCCAGCGAGGGGAAAATCAGGCCTTCGGCGTGGGCGTAGGCGGAGCGCACCAGGCTGTCGTCAACATCGCTGAACGCTGTGATCCATTCGCCAGACCCGAGACGAACGATCAGGGCTGTTTCCTGAGCATTGAGCGGTTCACCGATCAGCAGAAGCGGGATAGGAATGCCGCGGTCCAGCAACTCGGCGTGAATGCGCAGAACCATCGAGCGATTCTTGTACCAGGCGCTGCTGCCGACATGCAGCCAATAGTGTATCGGCAGGACGTGATGCCGCTGGGGAACCGGCTGCAGAAAGAAGGGATCGAGCGGGTTCGGCAGCAGTGTCAATCGCTTGTGAGGTTGCCCCCAAAGGGCCAGCACATCACTTCTGGATGCTTCGGACACACAGAGCAAATGGCGGCAGCGGCGCAGGCAGCAGGCATTGATCCACTGATACAGGCTGAAGCGTGGCGAAGGATTTGCACTGGGCTGGCCAGTACCGGCACGGAGGGAAATCAGATCATGCAGGGTAAGCAGATGGGGACAGCACTGAATCAGGGGCAGGTAGACCCCATTGCCTTGATCAAGGATATGAACCAGACCTGGCCTGGTCCGTCCGGGCCGGTGAACGATCCAGAGGAGGCGCAAGGGGAACAACACCAGCTTGTCGAGGAAGCCGGCCCAACGGGACACCCGAGAACGGGCTGGAAACCAGCCGCTGAGAATTGGTTCAGGCCGTACCAACCGGACAGGAACATCGAGCAAATGAAGCGACTGAACGACCAGCTCGGCATAACGCTGCATGCTCACCAAGCGATCCGGGAGGTAATTCCCCACCAGCAGAATCCGGGCTGAGCTCACGGACTACGAAACCCATCGAAAGATATTCGATTGCCTTGAATGATTCCGACACTCTGAATAATTACATAGCAGAATAATCTTGCCGCGGAGCTTGCAGAGCCTCCTTGATCAAGAACTCTTTTGGCTTGAGGATAAAAGCAAGCCATGTTATCGGGCAACAAAAACTGAACCAGTTGGCTCTGCCATGCCGGCAAGTTCATCCCGCTGTAACGACTGAACAGCCTGGTTATACACCAAGGTGGGAGGTGCTAGAAACGATCCCAGGCTTAGGCCAACCAATATCAGTACGAAGGGGTCGCCATAGACACCACTGGCGGCCATAAAGAAGGGCACGTTAGCAATGGCAAAAGAGAGCAGACCTAGGTAGAGATTGGCGCTTGATGAATCAAAGCTGCGCAACAGGCCGGTGTTGCGAACCAGCAACCTACCGAACTGCATGAGGATCAGCAGCAACACCACGACGCCTGGCACGCCCAGTTCCGTGATCAACTTGCCTACGCCAGACTCGCTGACCCAGGGATTCGCCACCTGGCCAGAAACATTGAGTCCGAGGAGCCCTGTCTGGGCCAAGGCTCCTGTTCCTAGACCAATGATCTGGGAGTTCTCGATAGCTGGCCAGATGGCACTAAAACCTACGCTGATGAAGCGTTCCCACAGGTCTCCGGGAATTGTGGACGCACGCCAGAGGAAAGGATTGAAATCCACCAGCAGATTGGGGAAGAGGATGAGCACCCCAACCACTCCAAGGCCTATCGGCCCCAGAACACCTGTGATGATGCGATCACGCATGCGCGTGTCGCCGCGAAGGATCTGAAACAGAAGCATGATCAGCACGAAGGCCACCACCAGCACCAGGGCCTTGCGCCGTCCAGTGAGCAGGGTGAGGAAGGTGCACGCCAGCGCACCAAGACCATAGAGGTTGTTGGTGGAACGGCTGGGGCTCGACCAGCCGTACACCAACAACAGGCAGGCAGCAGTGGCCAGATGCATGGCGGCCAGCTCACTGGAACGCCACAACCCAGAAGCACCCTGTTGCGTGATGGAGCCGGAATCGGTGGAAAAGTTGATCAGGATACCTTCCCCAACCTCGCTCAGAAGGTCGCCCCACTCCACGCCCAGGTGGGTGAGCCAGACGCTGAGCGACCAGGGAATCGAGAACAGCAGATAGAGGCCCACAATGCGGCGCAGGCTGGCCGGTGCGAGACCGAGCTGATAGCCCATCCACAGGCCAATTAGCGGAGCAAAATAAAAGCCCACACCGATCATCGTGAGGGTGGGCTGACCGAAGCGCACCAGGGAGTTGAAGGCCTGAAAACCAAGGATGGCGAAGAACGCTGGCACTAGAGCCGCCAGCTCATTGCTGCCAAGGAACATCCGGCGCAGCTGCAGACCGCCACGACGCTGAAAGCAGAGCACTGCTGTAATGGTGAAGAAGATGAGCACAATGCCCACCATCAAGCCAGGCTGCCCTTCGGTGACCTTGCGCAGAGGATCCTGCAGGAATCCCATAGCAATCGTGATCGCCATGGCAGAGCGCCAGTCGGAACTGAGCAACAATACCGCCAGCGGTACCAAGAGCAAAGCAACCAGCGTGAGGCTCATGGGAGACGCACAGAAGACCTGTGCATACTAACTGCATCAGCTTGATCAAGCTACACTTACCAATAGATGACTAAGAAAGCTCCTGTTCGCATCATGGAGAATTCTGCAAAAGTATAGAAGTCTGATAAATAGCCAAGGTGACTCTATGCTTCCCCAGCTGATCTTGACTTCCAGCTGCGATAGTCAGCAAGGTTGAATTACAGCAGCACTCACAAGGTCGAAAACCCACAAATCGGCGGCCTATATTGATGAAGAAGCTCTTCGCGATTGGCGGATGCCTTCCATAAGCGAAAGATCCCTGGCATCTTGAATAGATGCAGGGCGACTTGATTGCGCAAATAAAGAGGATTAAGATGCTTTCTCAAAAAAATATCAGATGCATACAGCTTCTCAAGTCGATTTGAAAGCAGACTGGCTGCAATTGGGAATGTACTTACGCCGGAAGTAGCCAAGATAGGAATATTAGAAAGCAGAGAAAAGTCACTGCAATAATCTCCTCGAATAATTTTTATATTCTCGAAAAGACTTGAAATAAATGGCAACAAAATATGATCAGGCCCAGGCTGGGTAACAATAACCAGACTACGAAAGATCTGGCTGAGACACTGGTAGTAACAGAGGGGATTTGTCGCGTATTCAGATTTCAGCAGATTTGACACGTCACCGGCCCTGAGACGCAGAACTAGCAAATTAGTCTTAACGTCTTCTTGAAATAGGAGCGAAACCGATTCCGAAGGCTGTAAAAGCCGAATGAACGTAGTCCTGCATCTCTGAGCAATCGAACGTGTTACTTTTGTAATCTGGTTTTCGCCAAGAATAGAACTATGGGTTGGTGCAAAGCCTTGCCTCCAAGAAGAATATCGGGCACTCCCCAACAGTGCGTGGTTTGAGTAGTAGAAAAAGTTTGCACGAATCGAGATAGAAAAATTAGACAAGCTCTCTTGATCTACATATCGAGGAAGGTCTTCCGGGATGATTCCAAGCTCAGTAGTATGTTCATAGAATTCACTAGACATAGGAATTGAGCCAGAATATCTATCTGCATGAGCTATTGCAACAAAGATCTGCTGAATATTATTGCCAAGCTGGCAGAACACCGAATCAATGACAAAGACAGATTTCTTGCGCCCCAAAGCCAATCGCCATCGCAAAACAAAACGACTGGCACGCTGACTCAAGAGCAAAAAGACATACCTTAAAAACCAATATAGAAAATGCTTGAACTTCATTGGTTGCCACTTTTGGCAATGCTTTCGATCCAAGAATATTACAGACTTCACAAACATATGCGATCAAAGAATGGAAGGAGTAAGATCGAAATCAGCTAGCATTCTCTAATGCGTCGATATTTAAAACAAACTAAAGATCTATTTTCGCTTTCGCGCCAAGGGCGGATAGCCGTCTCCAATTTATCAGATATTAATTGCCGCATAAGGGAGCACCTAACGGTACAAGAGGCTATCATCACACTTGCTGGACTTGAGCATGGCTATATCTCATTATTCCATATGCCACGAGGGCCAGAGAAAATCACTGACTATGGGCTTGCGGTCTACACTCAAAACTCTCTCTGCGTAGAAGTTGACGGCACAGACTATCTTAATGCAAGCCGTGAGCGACCCCGCGAGAATCTAAGAGCCCTAGAAGATTCATCCGAAACACGAACCGAAGAAAGGATTGGCATTTGCTTTGATCGATGGTTCGGAAACTATTATCACTGGATGGTCTATTGCGCGCCAAAGCTTATCCTGCTAAATAAGTTCCTGGGAGTCAACAAGTTCTTTATCCCTACCGACTTAGCAGCGGTGCCCACTTTTATCTGGGAAACATTTCACCTAATGGGATTGAGCGATAGCGCCTTGGTTCCAATATCATGTGGACAGCATTGGGCCTCTGAACTTTGCTTTGTGCATGGCGTTAGCCCATCGGCATTCACAGGCCAGATCACGAGACGAGGGCTCGTAAACCTTGAAGGCATAAGCAAAAAATCAGAAAATCGAACTGTATTTCTCCGCAGAGGATCCAAGGTTCATGCACAGCGCAGATTGATTAACGAAGAGGAAGTAATCAGCATGTGCCTACGAAGAAGCATAGAAGTAATTGATCCAGGATTCTTATCCTTGCAAGAGCAAATTCATTTATTCAGCAGCGTTCAGACTGTGATCTCGATGCATGGTGCAGCGCTGACAAATCTCCTCTGGATGAAGCCGGGAGGAAAAGTGATTGAAATTGCCACAGGTCCCCAGCCACATTACAGGGCTTTGGCTGAGAATCTGGGACATAACTGGCTAAGCCTGACAGCCAGAAAGATTGATACTGATGTAGGCGGACATAATGGTGTCTTTATTGTCAATACGTTGATGCTTGAGAAGATCATTGATGATCAATTGAAAATCTAGCGCCTATCACTCGCATTTTCGTAATTCGAGAAGCTGAGGCGGCAGACGGCTGAGACGCCAAGCCCGCAAAAGAGCTCGCAACTCGCCAAGCAACTTCACAGGGACCCACCGGGGATGGCGCAGATGGAAACGGGTGCGAACCTCCCGGAATGGCTTACGTAGCAAATACCATGCCCGCTCCCAGCCTTGGCCACAGCGGAAGGCGTAGTAGCAATCACCGATTCCATAGCGAGGTGAGGCGCTGGTGAGGTGAGAGCCCTGGCTACGTGTGCCGCCAGAGGTGGCAGCGAGATGATGCAGAGGCGCATCTGGGACAAACCTGATTTTGCCACCGGCCGCGATCAAGCGCTTGGCGAACTCCGTTTCGAAGCGCGCAGCTACCGGCGGCGGAAAGCACTCGTCGAAGCCGCCAATCGTAAGAGCGTGCTCGCGCTTCACACTGAGATTACCTGCCATCACGTTCTCGATCCAGGCAGGGTCGGTGCCATTGAAGTGGAAATCAAGATCACGCCAAAGGGTGGAGCCAAGCGGCCGATGAGAATGGAATTCGGGCTGCTGGCCGGGTTGGAGGATCTGCCCCACCACCGCCCAAGCTTCTGGATAGGAGGCATGAGCCTTGAGATGACCTTCCAGCAAATTTGGGAAGGGCACAATATCGTCATCGACGAACAACACCAGATCACCTTGGGCTTCGCGCAAGCCTCTGTTCATCGCCTGAGTCAGATGGGGAAGTGGGAGACGAATCCAGCGAATCTGATCCGATGCATCCCACTCCGACAGCGCTTGAGCCGTCGTTGACTCATGGCTTGATGTCTGATCAATAATCAGAATTTCACGGGCATTCGTGCATGCAAAAGGAGATGAGTTTTGCAGCAACTGCAATGAGCGAATCGTATCAACTAAAACTGCTTCTCGATTGTAAGTTACAATTACAATTGAAAGACCACATGGCAGCAGAGATGGCATTTGTTAAGCGGGAAAGTCTGAAAGTTGTCGCCCAAGGTTTACAGCAAAAACCATGCCTTGTTTCGTGAATTTATAGAGTTTAGACTGGACGCCCTTCTGCCTGAGAATCCAAGCAAGCAAACCGAAGAAGGCTTCCTGAGTCTCGTAAATATCTTCGACAAAGATCCAGCCACTAAGCCGACAGAGAGACAGGGCCATCTGAAGAGTGGCCAAATTAGCGCGTACGGAGTGAAGGCCATCATCAATAATGAGATCCAAAGAGCCTGGCAACTCCATGGCTAAAGCAGCTAAGGCAGTTGGATCGAGTTGATCAACAAAAAAAGTCTGCATTCTGTCAGCGGAAAAAAAATGTCACGATCAACGCCAGCGCCGAAGATGAAAGCACTTGGGAAATAGTCACGCCATGCATAAAGAGAAGCTCCGGGAGTGCCCTGTTCACCCATATTTGAAACTATCTTTAGGTTGTTGCTTCCAATCCCAATCTCCAGGATATTGGAGGTTTTTGCAGGCATAGCCAATGTTAGGCCATAGAGAAGATGATGATCATGAGTCGTGGATTTATCACTGCCATTGTGCTCAAAAAGAACATTTAGCAATTCAGGTTTAGATGTTGAATGCCGCTCAGGCGTGAGCACTTGAGCTGGCATTGGCGCATAGTTGCTATCAAAAAAAACTGAAAAAATCCAAGAAGCTCATCGTAACAAGAACCGGCGGAGCCAAGATTGAGCGAATATCGATCAGAAAGATTGCCCAAAGAAAATGGGGCGTGACAGGCCAGCCTGGTCACAACTTCACGTTAGCACCGAAGCATCATGGATTCGGCCAACAATCCCAAACCAACCTTGCCACGCAGCCAGGATGGAAGAACTTTATGATAGATAGACTTGAGCGACATTAGACAAAGAAAATTAGGTGCATTAGTAAGAGCCATGTTCGCCGAGTTGACGGCAGCAAAGCCATGGCAATACAATTCTAAAAAATTAGACTATTTCAGCACTTTTGTGTAACAAAACCAATTGATCCAGCACGATAGATTGCATCGATCTGCCGTACCTTTTGAGGCAATCGAGCTTTTCGGGGCGAGAGCTGCGGAACCAATACATGAATCTGGTGAAGGCAGGATATGGCCTTGCGAATCACTCTTGGGTATCGGCTCATTCTGGCTAACGATTCAAGTGTGTCGATCGCCGCCTAGAGGCGAAGCGTTTCGAGATCTGGATGAGCACCAAAGAGAGACAGCAGTCCCCAAGCCGTGTGGTGCAAGTAGGAGGCATGAAACGGCTCCCCTTGGGAAACCGTTCCAAGGTAGATTCCACCAGGCTTGAGCACACGTACAACTTCTCTCAGCGCAACAGTGGGGTCCCGAAGATGCTCAAGAACGGCATAGGAGAACACAGCGTCAAACACCTGATCCCTGAATGGCAAGCAATGGGCATCCACGAGTAGATCCGCCGCTGAAGAGTCAGCATCAACTCCGATGTATCGAAAACCCAGCGACTCAATTGGTCGCTGTTGATCCCGTCGCCCGCAACCCAGATCCAGCACGGTGGCGCCGGGCTGGAGCCGAACGATCAACTCGGAAAGAAAAGCGCTGGAGTCGCGGATGGCAGCTGGTCCTGAATAGGTGATCGATGGAGAATCTGTTGGGATTACCTCCAACAGATTGATGGGGTCTGCTGGTGCAAGGCGCTGGTGGGTGATCAGCATATCCCGGGGTGAAACAGGCTGCAGAGTGCGCTTGTCTTCAGAGAACCAGTTGCAATTGGTACAACAAAACCCATGGCACTGTTCGGTGAGGTCGGATCCACAATCGGGGCAGCAGATGATCTCTTCCATCCAGCTGAGCATTCTTCCCATCACAAATCGCATTCCTTTGAAGATAGAAGCTGATCGATCTGAGTATGCAAAGCCTCACCGCAGGCTGCCCAGGTGAATCGTGATGCCTGCCGGGCATGCGCCACTGATCCGAGCCGTGCCAATTCAGCAGGCTCTTCGGCAAGGTGTCGCAGAGCCTGCGCAAGCTCGTTGGCGCTGTTGGGTGCGATCAGTACACCTGCTGCACCCTCCTCAAGGAGAAACGGCAGGCCCCCCACGCGCGTTCCGACGATGGCGCGGCTGGCCGCCATCGCCTCCAGCGCCACTGTGGGGAGTGGGTCGCTGCGGGAGGGAATCACCACCACATCGGCCCAGCGGTAATGCTCGCCGAGCTCCAGCCGTGGCACCAGCAGGCGCACATCCGGCATTGCGGCCCACTCGCGGATGGCACCGCAAAGCCGCTCGAAGTCAGCCCGCCAAGCAGGCGCCACCGGACCGATCAGACGCAACTGACCTGGCCAGCCCTCGTGCATCAGCTGCCGCCAGGCATCAAGAAGCACATCCACCCCCTTCACCGTCTCGATGCGGCCGACGTAAAGCACCCTCAGATCACGGCCTGCGGAGCTCGGCGGGGTCAGATCAGCGTCAAGGCCGATTTCCGCCGGATCGATGCCGTTAGGAATCAGGGCTAGCCGCTGCGGCACAGCACCACCGCGCTCGGCCCATTCGCGCATGGTTGGTGATAGGGCCACCACCAAATCAGCCTGCCGGTAGGCCAGGGGAGTGGTGCGCCTATAGAGCCAAGAGAGACCAGGCTCGTAAGTGCCGAGAGGACGCTCGAAGATATCGCCATGACAGACCATCGCCAGGCGAGCTCCGCTCAGCCAGCGGAACGGCAGGCCCACCAGGGCTGCTACGGGATGGCTGTGGCAGAGCACCAGATCCACCGGGCAGCGGCGCTGCAATCGCAGCAGCACCACTAGTGCCGCCAGATCAAAGGCCACCTCGGCGGGGAGATGACAAAAGCGGCGCAGCCAGCGGAAGCGCGGCGCCCGCACCTGGATCCACTGAGTCCTGCCGCCATTGGCAATGGCTGGCTGGGCCCGATCACTCACCAGCGTCAACTGGGCCCAGGCCGAGAGCAGCTGCGCATGCCGTAGGGCCACTGCGCCAACACTGCCCTCTCCCCCAACTCCGGCGCACACCACCACCAGATGGGGCCGGGCCGATCGCTCAATCGCCTGGTGTCGCAAAGCCAAGCTCTGGAGCAGGCGCAGCCAGCTCAGCAGACGCCAGGGGGCTAATTGCACAGCCCGGCGTAAGTAGGACCGGCAGCGATGGTCGCCCCGACGGCGCAGCGCCTCGCCGATGAAGTGTTCACCATCACCGCGGCGGATCAGAGCCTCAAGCCAGGGCCTTGGGCCACGCCAAGCCGAGGATTTGCGATTGGGGCGGATCGCGGCTGCGCGGGCCAGCACCATGGCTTCGCTGCGGCCCTCTCGGCGAGTGCCATAGGCCTCGAGACAACAGCGGGCCAAGCGGCGCTGGTCGCGCCAGTGGCGGGAGGAGAGACCATTTTCAGCGAGCCGGACCCGGGTCAGAATCTCGGGCACGATCCAGTAGTTGCCTTCGCCCGCGAGGCGATACCAAAGATCCCAGTCCTGGGCGAAATAGAATTGGGATCGGTAACCGCCAACCCGTTCGTAGGCCTCGCGCCGGAATAACACTGAGCCGTGATGCGGCACATCGCCAGATAGTCCCTGCTCCGGAGGCAGCTGATCAATCCGCAGCGGCTGCTCCGAGTTCGTTGCACCGCGCGCTACCCAAAGCGGCTCCCAGCGTGGGCCATGGATGGCCACATGGGAACTAACCAGTACGCAATCGGGCCAGCGGCGCAATACTTCCAGCTGGCGCAGCAGCCGCTGGGGAGCCATCCGGTCACCCACATCAATGCGGGCGATGGCCGCCGCCCGCGCCTGGGTGCAGCCGCTGATCAAGGCGTGGGTGAGCCCAGCATGGGGAACCGCCAGCAGCCGCAGACGTGGATCCAGGTGGCTGCGTTCCTGCAGCGAAGCCTGTAGTTCTGCAGGCAAGGGACCATCACAGACCAGCACACACTCGAGATCGACACCCTCTTGTGAGAGCACACTATCGAGAGTGTCTACGAGCCATTCGCTATCTCCATGACAAGCAAGAACCACACTCACCTCCGGCATGGAGCTGTTCATGGATTGGCCACTCCTGAGTGCTTCAAGCTTTCAGCTCTCTGAGCTAAAGTCCTTCCATGATCAAGGCGCACACGAAATATTCTTGTGAAACAAGAAAATGAGAATTTAGCACCATTTCAGAAGCAGCTGAGGAAAAACGGTAGATTTACATGGTGAAGTTACAGTTGACAGTCTGGGCAAGCCTCCAGCCACCCTATCCATTCGGTCAACTTGTTGCAGAGCGTAGAAACGTCGCCGATGAAGTAGTGAATACTAGCCACACAGGCACTCCGCAAATGCAATCTCGTGACAATCCAAGACCGTATTACCCCAGCGCAGCACTAGATCGCTCTTTTGTACAGATTATCATTCTAATACAGCTTGCATAAACGCGGAAACTAGGGGCTAGATCACCTCGGATTGCAAAGATTATATTTTTAGACAAGAATAAACCGGAGCGCACTCGAACCCAACTATCATCCGCTCCCTTGATGCCCTCGACAAACTCAAAGCCATATCGCTTTGCTCGGTTTTTCCTGTCTAATTGGTCACAATCATTCAATCATTCACAGCCCATAAGACAGCGCCCAAAAGGAATATGAGCTCAAGCAGAATTCGAGACATTCAAAAGGCTTAGATATGGATTTCCCCTGAAAAGCCTCACTACATGAAACAAGTTAGACGAGGCACTCCCGAGGAAGTGCCCAGAATTCCGGGCAACTTCAATCTCAGCAAGAAGGTCTAGAATTTCATTATGCCGTATCTTGGCATGTTTAGAATTAAAATTATCTTGATTGTAGCCATAAGAAAATTGATTCTTTTCCTGAGAAGCACTGAAAGAATAGATGGTACGTCTGACCGCCTCGGCCAGTCTAACGATTGCAATTGCGCTGTCGCTCATCACAAAGATCGGTCGCTCACGCCATCCATCAATCTGCCCGAGAGCCTTGACGTAGCAATCTATGTCAACATAATTAGACTCTGTAATTTTGTCCCCACGGCGAATATGGATAGAAATCCAGTCAGAGTTAACTTTAGGCAACTTACTGAGGCGTAAATTGATTGCCGCTTCAGTGGCTAGACTGTAGTGATAGATATTGCGGAAGAGAGTATCACGATCCTGGCCAGAACTAAATCGGCTATCAATGGCAGGAAGCCTTGAGATGCTAGGGCAATCGAAAAGATAATAGTTATTAGATTGAGTTTGAAGATCAAGCAATTTCCTTGAAATCAGCCGCTGCGGTGCTCCTAATAAACGACTATAATAATAACGATTGCAACCCCCGAAACGTTCAACCCTTACGGTGGGGCAGAAAGGTTTAAAATAATCGTTCCAGCCTTGAAAACAGGCCACTCCTATCGGTTTTGGATCTTCTTGCAGAGCGAAAGTAATCCCAACCCTCGAGCATTGGTAAAGAGCCCAACTCATATCAAGGATCTCGGCGCCAAATCCCTTCCCGTTGCCGAAACGATGGAGATAACGATCCCTCATAGATTCCTCTTGGCGCAGGCAATCAGCTGCAATTCTGCGTGAACCTCCTCTCGCTTAGTTTCGCTGGAGCGATAGGCGTATGCAATTACTTGATGAAGCACTCAAATTCACTTGAGGGCACCTCGAAAAATCAAGAAGCTAGTTGATTCTGGCAGAATCTCGATTAGAATCGAGGAATGAGATCTAATTTCACCAGTGGGTCAACAAGGTTTCTGGGATGAGCAGGAAAGAGGGGCAAAGCTCCAGGGAAAGAAGCCGGTTTTAAGGCGACTGACCAATTCGATTCCATGGGAATCATTCCGGCTACTGCTTGAAAAGGGCTACAAGCAGGAGCGGAAGAGCAATGCTGGCCGCAAGCGGATTGATCCCCTGATTCTGTTCAAGATGTTGATCCTCCAGCAACTCTTTAACCTCAGCGATGAAGAGCTTGAATTCCAGGTGAATGACAGGCGTTCCTTTGAGGAGTTCGTGGGTCTTGGGGTGATGAACGACATCCCAGACGCCACAACTGTGGCATTCTTCAGGGAACGTCTTCGCAAAGCAGGCGTAATAGGAGAGCTCTTCGAGAAGTTTGAGGGATACCTTCGAGATCAAGGCCTCGAAGCGCGAGGTGGTCAGATCATTGATGCAACTTTGGTCCCTGTTCCTAAGCAACGCAATAGCCGAGAAGAGAACCAAGAGATTAAGGCCGGACGCTTGCCAGATGGTTGGGATGAAAATCCAAATCGCTTGCAGCAGAAGGACTTAGACGCTCGCTGGGTCAAAAAGAATGGCATCAACCACTATGGTTATAAAAATAGCATCTGCATCGATGCCGAACACGGATTTATCAGGCGCTACACCGTGACGCCTGCACATGTTCATGACAGTCAGATGCTTCCAAAGCTGCTAGATCCAGAAAATCAACATGACTATGTCTGGGCAGACTCCGCTTACTCAGGCGAGTGCTTTGAGGATTTGCTGAGTCTCGGTGGCTTCGAGAGTCGCATCCACGAAAAAGGTGCACGCAATCACCCGCTTAGTGACGCAGCCAAAGAACGTAATCGCATCAAATCGGCGATTAGAGCTTGCGTTGAACATGTATTCGGGTGCATGACCATGTCAATGGGTGGAAAGCTGACGAGAAAGATTGGGCTGGAAAGGAACCAGACTTGGTGGGGCCTGAAAAACCTGACTTTCAACTTCCTTCGATATCTACAGCGCACCAGCTACACGGCAGTAGAGGTATAGATCTTGCAGAGAGTCTGTTGCAGGGCTGAGATTTTCGTCATTGACTGAGCATGGGATTCGCTGGTCTGCCGCCTGCTGGCGGCTTTTTTATGTTCATAGAGTCCCCGGACGTCGCTGATTATTCGAGGTGCCCTGAACACGATCGAAAAAAAAGGTAGAGGCGATACCCCGCGCATAGCCGACATCTGGGCTAACTGCACCAAAGGTGTTGCAGTAGTCAATGGATGGAGGCTGCAATACACCTGTTCTTAAAAATTTTCTTATTGAAGCGCCAATTGCCAGTCTAGTCCATCGAGGTGAGATAAATCTTGCGCCAGTACGGTAGCTAAAGACTTTAGTATCGCACCAATGGAAAAGTCGATTTCCAAGGCCAGTACCTAAAGGAAATACCGGGAGAGCGTATGAGTCACTCACTTCAAAGAACCTTCCTGCTTACCGCCGTATATCAAAGTATGCTCCCTGATGGAATAAGCATGCATTATGGGAGTGAGGCTGCAGTAAGGCATTACATTGGCTTGAAAGTATCGCAAGCTAGGCAATCTGGAAACACCCATACAACAATTCACCAATACGAACTCGAAATCCAGGTCTTGCTAAGCCAGGACCTACCACGCTCACTCCTCGAAGAGTGGCGCTTATAGCCGCAGCGCTTCACATGCCTGCGGCAGATCACGCTGAAACCAACGGGAGCGGCGCAAGCCTGGAAGCCGGCGTGCCAGGCCATAGAGCAGGATCGAGCCCCGATGCCGCTGCGCCGTGTGCAGCGCCAGCTTCATCAGCGGCTCCGCCAGCTCGGGAGTACCGAGGGCATCAAGCTGCCGTGCTGTGAACAGACACCAACGGGAGAAGTGCTGCATTTCTGGCGCGTCCGCGGGCACCCCAGCCAACACCGCACAGGCGTGCAACCTCGGCAGGAAGTGGGCTTCATCACGCAGAAATGCAGCCGGCGGGCCGGCAGACACCCGATCAGGCGAGGGGTAGTGGCACTGCACTGACACCGTGGCGTCGCAATGGATGAGACGAGGATTCAAAACGGCCATGCGGGCCTCAAGGTCCCAGTCTTCTGGGCGGAAATCCGGCCAGGGCCCGGCGGCATCTGAAATCCAGCGACAAAACAGCGGTGTGTGGGTGTGCCACCAACGCTCCACCAGCAGGCGGGGGAAGAGGAAGTCGACCCGCTCGGCAGTTCCACGACTTTCAGCAGCTAAAACTGTGCCCACGTCGTCGAAGACCATCGAGGTGCCGTAGGCGATGGCACATTCCGGATGAGCCTGCAAAGCTGCCACCTGAAGGGCGAACTTGTCGGGCAGCAGCCAGTCGTCGCTGTCGAGATACTGAATGAACTCACCCCGGGCAGCCTGGCGGCCGTGCTCTCGGGCGGCGCCGGGGCCGGCATTGACCTGATGGAACACCCGAATCTCAGCCGGATGGCTCTGGGCCAGCTGGCTCAGCACAGTGGGAGTGGTGTCAGTAGAGCCGTCGTCGACGATCAGGATCTCGATCGGGCGGTAGGTCTGCTCAAGCACGCTCCGCACAGCCCGCACCAGCGCTGTTGGCCGGTTGTAGACGGGGATGATCGTGGATACCAGCCCCGATGGCACCGCAGCGATATCAGCCATGTTGCACGCAGGCGAGGGCAGCTTGAAACTGATCGATGCTGCAGCCAGCATCGTGCGCTTCGGCCGTTTGCGCAGCCGCCCTGGAATAGCGTTGGCGCAGCGCTGGGTCAAGCAGCAGACGTTCCAGGGCCTGAGCCAAGGCAACGGCATCCCCGGAAGGAAACTCCAATCCACAGCCCCCCGGCCGGATCAACTCGGCGGCAGCGCCCACCCCGCTGGAGGCCACCACCGGAAGGGAGCTCGCCAAGGCTTCGTTCACCGAAACACCCCAGGGCTCATCAACAGCGGGATGGACGAAGACATCGGCCCGGCCATACCAACCGGGTAGTGAGCTGTAGGCCACATAGCCGGGGCAGAGGACGGCCGGCCCCAAGCTGGCCAGCGCCGCACGCACCTGATCGCGCAGCGGACCATCGCCCACCAAGATCAGGCGGGCAGACGGGTGGTCAGTCAGCAAGAGACGAAACGCTTCGATCAGAGTGAGCGGGTCTTCCCGCGGCGTCCACTTGACAATGCCCAGCACCACGAAGGCCTCAGCTGGCCAGCCCTGTTCGCCTAAGAACTGCTGCCGTTCTCTGCGGGATGCAGCAGCACCACTAGCAAACCAGGCGCGGTCGACGGCATAGGGGAAGGGAAAGCTAGGGCGGCTCGTGCCTGAGAGGCGCAGCAAATAAGCCTGGGCCTGCTCGCCCACCGGATGCCAGGTGTCATAGAGACGCTGGATGCAGCCGATGATGGGCTGGCGAAGGCGACCTCGCCATCCGGCAAAAAGGGTGTGCTGCAGGGTGTTGTCCGAGCGCAGGCCAATGGGCTGGCCAGTGGCCTTGAGCCAAAGGCTGAGCAGCAGATGGGAGCGGGGGTAGTAACCGGCCACGATCACCAGATCAGGCTGCAGGCGTCGAATCTGCTGAGCCATCCAGAGCACTGATCTCCAGCCATGCTGAGGGGGGCTGAAATGGCAATAAGCACCCAGCGAGAGGTGATCCCAGGTGGGCGGGCGACCTATTTCAGGATCCGAGGATGCGCCAGATTCGGGAGCAGGCTCAGAATAAATCACAGAAAGATCGATCTGTTTCTGCTCAGTGATGCGTTCGTAGAGGGGCGCATCGAACTGAGTTTCACGGTTCTGGACGATCACCAGAGCCGGCAGACGAGGCTGAGGAGTGCTCACAGAATCAATCGTTAACCGAATTAAATTGCGTCAGAAAGATCGCTTAGCACCCAGCAGAAGCTCCATATCCTTTTGAGAGAATAGAGCCGTCTGGTTTGTGTCCCCACAATTAGCATCTACCAGACCACTAATTGGGTTTAGTCTGGCAAGGGAAATCTCCGGTCCACAGTGGTTTCTAAGCTGCATATCAGAATGCTCAATCATACCCGTTTCCCGAATGAGACTGGCAATTCGCTGTGCACCATCCATGCTAGTAATATAACCTTCTCCAAGCGGCCCCAACCGAACCATATTCAGAGAAGGAAAAATCTTGAAAAGCAGGCATGCGTTCTTCGCAAATCTCCAAAAGCATTTATCTACAAAAATATCATCCTCAAGGAAGATCACAAAGGGGTACTGCATACGAGCCTGATGCACCAGCAAGTAGTACTTAGGCAGAAAACATGCAAGTACACCGTATCGATTAAATTTCTTACCGCGCCATTCTTCTAGCCAGCCATGAAATGACAGGCCAGACTGGCCGAAAGCGGCCATCGTAGCTAGAGGGTCGTAGCCATCAACAGCTTCCCAAATCTGCAAGGAGGGAATTGTGTCCGCGAGGTCGCCAATCCATTTCATCCGGTCACTACCGTTTAAGGAGACAACGAAGCAAGAGATTTCACGGTCTCTGACAGGGTGCGTTAATGACAGCAATTGACAGAAGCCATACATGCTTGCCTGGAATAAATACTCTCTCCACTTGCGAGTAACAAAAGAGATTTGACTCCCGAGATGAAGAGACCGGAAGAGAAGTGACCGAATTAACCGCATAATAGTTATAGTCCTAGATCCGAGGAGACGGAGCTTTTAGGGACCAGAAAGCGATCATCTCTTGATGCTGGCGATGGGGCACTTTCATCACAATCCAATGCTGCTATGCCTACTGCCAAGAATAATTCTCAGACAAAGGGACACCACAGGGCTGCGCACCTGATAGTGTCAGCGAAAGTAAGCACATTCTAGCTTCACGGGTTCATCAGTCTTGAGGTGAGCTTTCTTCAGGGTTTCAGTTGGGTTGCTGGCGAGAGGAATAATATTAATTTTGTTGGCAGTCATATCAGGCGCATAGCATTCAACCGCTCAATACGCCGCTCTGGTGGTTCGGCCACCCGTTCGCGGGCCATGGCGAGATTGGGATTCTCGCTGGCGGACTTGAGCGGCTGGCTGGGATGCCAGAGATGCACGATCGGCTCGTAGCCCCAGATCCAGCAGGGTAGTGTCTGGCAGCGGTCCCAGAACTCGTTGTCCTCCCCGCCCCAGCCTTCAAAGGTTTCATCCATGCCGCCGATCAGGCCGAAGGCCTCTCGCGTGATCGCCATACTGCCGCCGGCTTCGAGGTTTTGCACGATGGCTTCAGCCGGCCAGGCATCGAAGGTCGCCGCCCCATCGAGCGCGGCGCGGCTGTGGGCCTCCCCGAGGTAGAAGACATAGCGCTTGGGGTTTACGGCCTCATACCCGAGCGCGATCCTGTCCAGGATTCGCCGCAGATAGAGGGTCGGCACCAGCATGTCGTTGTCATGCAGCAGGAGCACCGGTGCCCGTGCCTGGCGCGCGCAGCTGTTGAAGGCCAGCGAGCGGTTGTAGTCAGCCCCCGGACGTGCCGGTGGCGCATGCAGGTAACGAACCCAGGCCGGCAGAAGGGAAGCCACCTGGGGCTCCGCGCTCTGCTCAATCACCAGGCACTCGAAGCGAACCTGCTCCTGAGCGGCGAACGACTCCAGGGTGGCCAGCAGCAAAGGCAGTCGCTCCTGGCCGCGGTGGCCAATCAGCACGCTCACCTGGGGCTGCTCCGCCGGTGGTGGCGCCGAGCGGCTGCGGCGGATTGGGGCATCCGCCAGGCAGCGCCGCAGCAGGCGCTCCCCAAGCTGGGGCTGGAGGGTGGGCGCATGCAGACGGGAGGTGAAGGTCCAACAGCAGGCGAATCCGGGGCCCTGGGGCGCCGGCTCGAGTCGCTCGCGGCGGTTCGCCAGGGAGAGATAGCGGCGCGAGGGGCAGCGCAGGGCCCGCTCGTAGCGCCAGCGGTCCTTGATCCACACCCCCAGCCGCTCACGCATCGCAGTCCATCTCCGCTGCAAGCTTCAGCAGGGACGTTTCATCGGCATTGCCATGGGCCGTGTGGGGCCACTCGCCCCCGGGAGAGGTGTGGCGAAAGCCCAGGCCCAGCCGCCGGCGCACCCACTCCGCACGGCCGGCACCGAGCAGCCGGTCCAGCCGGCCCGAGGGGGGGATGGGGGGCTCGGGGTGCGTTGGAGTTCGGGGCGGCAGGGCCAACACCTGCTCGAAGGCATCACCCCAGGCCTGGTGGGATGCCTGAGCGGTGTAGCGCTGCTGCACGAGCTCACGGCCGCGCCCCACCAGCTTGCCGCGGAGGCCTGGATCGGCCACACGGGCGAGGGCCACAGCAGCAGCCCGCGCATCGCCCACCGGATACAGCAGGGCATTGTGTCCATCGCGAAGGGCACCCTCCAGCCCGGAACCTGTGTAGGTACTGCTCACCACCGCCAGGCCGGCGGCCATGGCCTCCCAGGCCACGATCGGCCCGGTTTCCCAGCTGGATGTGATCAGCAGCACCTGGTGGGTGGCATAGACCTCGCGGCTCAACTGCTCACTGGACAGGGCGCCTGGCATCTCCACCACCCCGGCATGCAGCCAAGGGGCCAGAGCCGCCGCTAGCTGCTCCCGTTCGGGTCCGTCGCCGGCCACGGTGAGCTGAAAAGGAACCCCTGCATCATCCAGCTGAGCGAGGATTGCTGGGAGATCCTGCACGCGTTTCTGCGCTGCATCGAGGCGGCCCACCCAGGCGATGCGCAAAACCGCTGGGGAGCTGGTCATGGTGGAGGTGCCTGCCCCCGAGGCCGATGGCCAGCGAACTCCGTAAGGGGCGTAGAACACGCGTTCGGAAGGCATGCCACTGCGCTCTGCCAAGCGGCAGCTGAGGCGATTGGTGGCGATCACGGCATCGAGCAGGTCGGCTTCGGCCGCGACATCGGCCAGCAAGGTCGCCGCGAGGGCATGAAGGCTCAGGACCACCTTGCCGTGAAACCCTTGCCGGCGGGCACGGCGAACGGCAGGATAAAGCTCGGCGATGTTTACTCCCACCACCAAATCGGGCTGCTGTCTCAGCAGCAGGGAGGCGATCACTTGGCGGCGACCCTCTGCGCTGCCGGACGGATTGAGCAGCGGCAACACCGGAAGGTGAGGATAAGCCTGCTTGTAACGATCGAGACGATGCTGATGTCCCGAAGGCAATGCGACCTGCACCTGCCAACGCGGATCTTTATGGAGATACCCCACTAGATCGTTTAGCCAGATCTGGACTCCTCCTAGGCAATACGCCGAGGGGGCAAAGAACAGGAGGCGTGTAGGGGTCATCGTTCCTGATCTCACAAGTGGCGTACTAGGGCTGCAAAAGTTACTCTTTGAAGTCAATCAGCGCACGAGCAAAATACTCCAGAATATTAAACATTACAGATAAGCTCATAGCGCTAGATAGCTTATTGCATCAATCACGCTCAGCACATAGTCAGATTTTGATGTCCGGAATAATCGATTTGTTCGTGGGCCAAAGAGATTTTGTTACTCGATTGAGGAGTGAGGCGGAAGCCAGCAGGCTCCAAGATCAGGGCAAGACGATCACCGGGGCTCAACCCAAGCAACTGCCGCCGCCGCGCCAGGATCACCAATTGCTCTTGCTCCTTGTTTATCAGTTGCTGATGGTCGTGGAAGTCATAGCGGAGGTGGCGAACTGCTTCTTACACAGCCAGTGTCAACGGATGGCTCATCCCGACAGCACTGCCTCGACCCCGAGGGCCTGTTGCTGCCAAAGGCCCGAGTACAGCCCACCCTGCCCCAGGAGTTCATTGTGGCCACCCTTCTCCACAACCCGCCCCTGTTCCATCACCAGGATCTGATCGGCATTCACGATCGTGCTCAGGCGGTGGGCGATCACCAGCACCGTGCGCTGCCGCTCAAACTGCTCGATCGCCTGCTGCACCAGTCGCTCGCTCTGGCTGTCCAGGGCACTGGTGGCCTCATCGAGGATCAGCAGCTCCGGGTTGCGCAGGATCGCCCGCGCCAAGCTGATGCGCTGTCGCTGGCCGCCGCTGAGGCGGTAACCCCGCTCGCCCACAAAGGTGTCGTAACCCTCCGGCAAGGCCTCGATGAACCCCGCCGCCTGCGCCTGGGCCGCGGCGGCTTGCACATCGGCCCGCGTCGCCCAGCCGCTGCCAAAGGCAATGTTCTCCGCCAGGCTCGCATTGAACAGAAAGGTGTCCTGGCTCACCACCCCCAGGCGCTGCTGCCAGCTGGCTAGATGCAACCGGTCTAGATCCAGGCCGTCGATTTCGATCCGCCCGCTGCTGGGGGCATAAAGACCCACGAGCAGATCAGCGATCGAACTCTTACCCGCTCCGCTCGCTCCCACCAGCGCCAATGTCTGGCCCTTCGGAAGGCGGAAGCTCACCTGATCGAGCACCGGCGGCAGCTCCGGCGCATAGCGCAGGCTCACCCCCTCAAAGCGAATCTCGCGCTCCAGGCCCTCGAATGGCACGCCCCCCTGGCGCCGGAGCTCCTTGCCTGCAGGGCTGAGGATCTCGTTGAGCCGCTCATACGCCCCGGTGTTGTTGCCCAGGATGGTGAACACCCCGGCGATCATCCCCAGCCGCATGTTCAGCCGCTGCAGGGCCACCACAAAGGTGGCGAGGCTCGGCAGCACCCCGGTGACCCGCCCCTGAAAGGCCAGCAGGCTCAGTGCAGCGATCACGGCAATCGCCAGAATTGGCAGGAAGCGACTGAAGGGCCCGATCACGGCCCCAAGCTGGCTCTGGCGCCGCTGCTCAGCTTCCAGCTGCTGCATCTCGGCCCGCACCGTGCGATCGGCGGCCCCTAGCTGTCCCATGCTGTGCAACAGCCGCAGGCCCTGGATGTCCTCGGTGATGCGGCTGCCCAGGCGCACCTGGCTGGCCATCAGTTGCCGTGAAGCGTCGCGGATGCGCGGCAGCAGCTGCTGCTGCATCAGCGTGATCAGCAGCGCCATGCCCGCCGCTCCCAGCAGCAGCCAGGGGGAGAGGGCCAGCAGCACGGCCAGGTAGGTGAGCAGCAACAGCCCGTTCAGCAGCAGCTGCGAAAGGTTGGTGATGTACCTGTTGATCGCCTCTGGCCCATCGGTGGTGTGGTTGAGCAGGTCGCCCACCCGGTAGCGGCTGGCGCAGGCGAAGGTGAGCGCCAGGATCCGCTGGTGGATCAGGGTCTTCACCGTCACAACACAGCGGGCGGCGAAGTAGCCCACGCTCAGCTGGTTCAGATAGCCCGCCAGACTCATCAGCGCCTGCAACAGCACCGCCAGGGCCAGCAAGCCAACAAACAGCGGCGTGCGCGGAGCTTGCACAATCACCTCGCGCAGACCACCCAGCACCCCGATGCTGGGATAGCGGCCCAGATCCAGCCCGCCCGAACCTCCGGGCGCCGACAGCAACTCCAGTGCCAGGAAAATCACCCCCAGGGTGGCGCCTTCGCTGAAGGCTTCCACCAGGCTCGCGCCAAAGTTCAGCGCCAGCAGCTTCCATTGCTGCCGCGCTGTTCTGCGCAGCAGCCTGGCCGCCGGCTGCTGGCTGAAGAACGGCGTCAGCAACGGCCCGGCGAAGCGGCGCGCCAGACGGCGCAGCAGGGAAGAAGGGCTGGGATTACGGATCAAAATGAGGCTTGATTTCGAACGTTGGGAAGATTCAGGTTGCTCAATCGGGGAAGGGGTTGATCAGCCCGATGCTGGTATCGCTGAAGTGGCGTGTGTTGCGGGTGGCCAGCTGGGCGCCACGGGCCAGGGCAATCCCAGCAATCAAGGTGTCACGCAGATCGACGGAACGTCTCTCCTGCAGAAGCTGCTTCAGCAACTGATTCAGCCCTTGCTCCAGGGAGCGACGGCGCTGACCGCTTGGCAGTGTGGCCACTCCATAGCGCAACTCAAACACCACCACACTCGGCACCCACACGTCTTGGCTGGACTGGTCATCCAACCAGCTCACCACTGCAGGATCAGGCTGGCTCTGCATGACAGCCGAGATCACATTGGTGTCGAGCAAGATCACGAGCCCCATGCCGCCGCTGCAGCCTCCTGGCCCCGCCATTCGCCGATGGGCTCATCCAGGCCTGCGCCGCTGAATAGGGCCGAAATCTGTGAGCCGAGCCCTGCTCCTTCGGGCGGCAGCAGCTCCGCTTCGGCCGCCTGCCGAAGAATCAGGCGGGCCTCCTCTTCCATGCTGCGGCCATGGCGTTGGGCCCGTCGACGTAGTGCCTCTTTCACCGACTCATCCAGATTACGAACCAGCAACTGCGCCACCCAGCCGTCCCAGATCAATTCGATATCACGCTATTAGTGGTGCGGGCTTGCTGCTGAGAGCTTTTTCTGGGTTGCAAAGCCGAAGCGGTAGGTCCAGCCGAGCTCTGCTCAGGGCAGCACCTGAGCCGCGAGGCTCTGTAACCGCCGGTCAGCCGTCAGCAAGGTGGCCGCCTCCCGCCGGGCTAGCGCCAGATAGAGGCAGTCGTAGACCGGGTGATTCAGATGGCAAGCCATAGCCAGGGCTTCCACCTGCAAATGGCGGTCCGGCTCAATCTGATCGACCAGATCGCGTGCATCAGCGGATGCCATCAGCGTTCTCGATCGGCGCGGATTTGGGCCTCCGGCAGTTCTAACCACTGCAGGGGTGATCGCTGGCGCCAACGCTGTGCGATCCGCTCCAGGGCCTGCTGACGCCGCTGACGCGGGTCGCCACCGCTGAGCACTTCAAGGTCGGCGAGGGCCTGCTGGCTGAGGCTGCGCTTGTGTTCACGTGCCCGACGCTGCAGCAGACGATGCAAGGACTCCGGTAGGTCTCGGATCTGCAGAGATGCCATCAAGCCTGGGACAGCGCGCAAAAATATCTTGCTCGAACTGCATGCGTTGTGCAGCTCACGCCGTCAGTCGATCCCTTGGCAGGGAAGGCTCAGGGCATCAGCTGCCCTGGCCAGGTTTCGATCAGCTGTGGCGATCAGGAGATTGTGACGCTTCGCCAGGGCCAGATGCAGAGCATCGCCGCTGCGTAGCGCGACAGCTTTGAACTCCTGAAGCCAATGCCGAGCCTGAAGGAAATCGCCGCCTCGGGGCTCGATCAGGCTCAGCCGTTGCTGGCGGAACAACTCGAACTCCATGTGAATGTCCTGGGCGCGTTCACCTGTGACGTCACCCCGCCGCACGCAGAGAGACACCACGCCGGCGAACTCAAGCAGCACCCAGTGACTGACCCAAAGCGGTTGATCGCCCTGAAGCAGGAGCCACGTCTCAGCAGCGCCATAGCCGCTATCGCCGAGGAACAGCGACAACAACAAACAGCTATCCACATAGGTCGGTGTCATCTCTCATCCCTCCTCCCGCAGCTCATCCACCAGATCCACCGCATTGAGAGCTAAGCGGGGCTGGTCCGCATGGAAATGCCTGATTCGCTCAGGCCAGGAGATGGTGGCTTCCTGGTAAGACCGCTGCGCTTCGGGCACAAGCCGGGCCACAACCTGACCCCGTCGGGTGATCACCACCTCATCACCCGCTTCCACTGCATCCAGCAGCGCTGAAAGCTGAGCCTTGGCCTCCGCCAAGCCCACTGTTCTCATGATCAACAGGTCAGTTGGTCATCATTAGCCTACGGGCGGGTTGGTCTGGGATTCCCTTCAACCTGCCCAGATCTCTTCAAGATCCAGGTGCAGGCCTGGAAACTCAGGCCCTGCTTCGAGATGCGTGGCCTGCTCCAGGCGCTGGGGCTCGCCGCTGGCAGGCCAGATTTCGACGGCCCGTTCGTCGGGCAGCAACAACCAGCCAAGGCGAGCGCCGTTGGCTCGATAAGCCGCCATCTTGCGGCGCAGAGCAATCACGCCGCGGGGGCCCTCATCGCTGGGGCTGGCCAGCTCCACCACCAGATCGGGGCAGAGGGGGGCGAACGTCCGGCGCTGTTCGGCTGTGAGGGCCTGCCAGCGCTCCAGGCGTACCAGCGATGCATCAGGACTCAGTATCGCGCCATCGGGCAGGCGGAAGCCGGTGGAGCTGTCGAACACTTTCCAGCCGCCGTACTGATCTGCCCACATCAAGAGGCGCATCAACAGGCGGGAGTTGCGGGCGCCTGTTTCGCTTCCTGTTGGCGTCATCGTGATCACGCGACCATCGGAGGCCAGCTCCAGCACCGCCTCCCTGTTTTCGGCACACACCTGCTCAAATTGCTCGGGGGTCAGCCGCAGTTCAGCCGGCAACCGCAAGGGCGCCAGAGCATCGAGCGAGGCGGGTGTGCTGGTTGGGCTGGTGAGGGTCATCGCCGCAGGCCGGCTGAGGATTCCAGCGTAGCGAGGTTGGCCTGGTGCTCAAACTCGATCACCACATCCAGCACCTCCCCCTCTCAAAGCCCTCTGGAAACTCATGCTCAATGCTCAAAGGGCGAATGTTGCGAGTCGCCAAGATGAGCCGATGCACCACAACGACGGCCTGGTGATGCCGCATGCGCGAGTTCGCCGAAGAGTTCGGCATCAGAACGAGTTTCGAGTCCTTCACCCTGATCAATCGTCGCGGCGGCTGAATCAAAACACACGAATCGTCGAAAGTCGGGCGGTCGCGAGCGGAGCTCCAACGACTCGGTCCCACAGCCGTTCCACGACTGGCTCAGGCTACTGCTGGCTGCTGGAGTCGTATGGATGCCGTCAGCAACGGCAAGCCTCTCAGCACCGCCAGCTGCTCGGGCAAAGGGCTCGTGCCGGGATGGGTTTGCTGCACATACTCCAGGGCCGCCTGCCAGCCCATGCGGCGGCTGTGCATCAACCAGGCCATCGCCACCAGGGGCGAGCGTTCCACACCGGCCACGCAATGGAGATAGACAGGGCCATAGCCGCGCAACCGGCTCAGTTCAGCCAGCACCACAGAGATCTGCCGGGCCGTGGGGACGCAATCGTGGTTGTGATCTGGCAGCGGTAGGCGAACCCACTCGAAACGCTCGGGGATTCCGTCGCTCAGCTTGATCTCCTCAGCGGCGCAGAGGCTGATCAGCGCCTTGATGCCCTCCTGCTCGAGCTGATCGAGATCTTCGCTGCTGCAGGGTGCCGTTCCTACGGCCAATTCATCGCTCAACAGCCAGGTGATGCGCATCCAGTTTTAATTGTTGCTGTCGAGCAGGCGGAACAAGGTCAACACATTCACCAATCCGCTCAGGGGCTGGCTGACGGCCCCGATCGCATCCGCGCTGATCGCATAGCGGCTGCGGTTGACGATCACCGTGTCGCCATCCACCAGCGGAGGGTTGCTGGCCGTGGAGACCCCTTGGTTGAGATCAAGGCGATATTGGCGGCGCATGGCCGAACCGTTGCGGTTGATCCGCACCAGTTCCAGCTGCGACGTCTTGGCGCGCCAGGTTTCCACGCCTCCGGCCGCCAGGATCGCCTGCATCAAGGGCGTGCTGGCCGGAACTTGCAGCCGTCCGGGTGATTTCACTTCGCCAATCACGTTGACGGTGATTTGCGTGGGAGCCAGGGTGGTGACTGCCAACTTGGCCGAATTGCTGGCATCTTCCTGGGCAACGCGCTCCAGCTTGATCGTGTCTCCATCGAAGAGCAATGGATTCTGGAGCTGGTCACCGTCACGCACCAGCGCCAGCAGGTCCACACGGGTGCGCTTGAAGCGGGAGTCGGCACCGGGCAGACGCCGCTGCACCACCACCCGCTGCAAATTGGCCATCGATGTGATCCCACCCGCCTTCTGGATCGCATCCACCAGCGTGGGGGGCCCACTGATCGACACCGACGCCTGGGTCGTGGAGGCTTCTGAGGTGGTGAGGGTGTAGAGGCCAGGGCGCTCCACCTCGCCGACCACGGCGATACGCAGGGGGCGTGGACGCACCACGCTCAGCAACAGATCCGGCCGTTGCAGCTGATTTTTGTAGAGAGTTTCCAGCCAGAGACTGGCCTGGGACAGGGTCAGGCCCGAGAGCATCACGCTGCCCAGCAGCGGCAGGGAGGCGGTGCCGTCATTGAGGATCTCCAGCGGTCCGCTGAGGTCCTCCACGGCCAGAAACCTCAGGCTCAACCCATCGCCAGAGCCCAGGATGTAGGCGTCGTCCTGAAGGGTTGTTTCAAATCCAGTGGAGCTTGGACCTGCCTGGGCGATCGCTTCACGCCGCAACTCGGCCGCCGCAATGGGAAGCGTGGGGCTGGAGAGGCCCAAGGCCAGCAGGAGTGGCAGCGGCGCGACCCTACGCTTTCCCACTGGTTTCAAGCGCAAGAGCGTCATTGAGGCAATTGACAGTGAGGCGGTTGGTGCCATGGGGCGAATGTTGCCATGAACCGTGTAAAAAAGTGGGTGTATGGGGCCAGTCATCAGCTGGCCATCGCCGATACATTGGCGCAACTTGATCGTCACGGCCCTCAACGTGTCATTTCGGCTGTTTGCGTCCAGCTTCACGCCTTGGTTCAGCCTGCTGGCCTCGCTAGGCGTGGTGGCGGGCTCGGCGGTCGAAGCCCAGATCTTGCTCTCGCAGCCACCTGAACCAGCGCCGTCTCCAGTGGTGGCTGTCCCGTTGCCACCACCGCCCGTACCCATGTTGCGGGCCCAAGCTGCTGAATCACGTTCTGAATCAGGCCCTGAATCTGAGCCTGAGCCGCAGTCCACAAGCCTCGTCTGGGAATTGGTTCCGCCCAGCCCCCAAAGCCCCCAACCCCTTCAGCCCACGCCGCCCCCGCCAATCGCTGCCACGCCGGAGCGGTCCCTGGCCTGGGAGCTGGTTCCCTCCCAAGACAACCGCCTGGCCGTGATGTCTCCGGCGCAACCCGCCAGCCAGGACGTTCAAATGATGGGCCAGATGCTGGCCAGAGACACCAGCCTGCGCTGGTTTCTGGTTCCTGAGGATGAGGTGTTTCGGCCTTCTGCCGCCCTGGCCAGAGGCGAGGTCAGGCCGGACCCGCCTTACCTTCCCGAGCAGCCAGCTCCGCTCTGGCCCAAGGTGCGGGGCCTGGCTCGGGGCATCACTGTCAACGGCGACCCCTACCCCGACACGGGCTTGAACGTGCCCAACGGTTTCGCCCAGGACAGGGAATTCACCATATCCACCACACTCACAGCCACGAGCCGGACCCGCGCCTGCAGCGTTCCAGCAGGAGGAGATTGGATCGACTGCGCCGACAGCGAGGCCTATCTCGACTTCACGCCTTTTAAAGGTGAGTACGCCAGCCTGGGCTTCCAATACACCATTCAGAGCCTCACCAGCCGCAATCGGGGAACAGGCCAGTTCGCCGGCCAGAGCATCGGCTTCCGCACCGCCTTCAACCTCACCCCTACCACCGGGATTGCCTTCGGCGGTGAACACATCATCCAGCTTGATGACACCACGGATCTGGGCCGCAACTTCTACTTGGTGCTTTCCCAGGCCGTGCCGATCAGCCGTGGCCAGAACCCGATCCTGCTGGTGGCCACGGCAGGCATCGGCTCCGATTTTTACGGCTTTGGCGGCAATGGCACCTTGGGATCCACCAACTGCCTGAGTGGCAACAACGTCACCAGCCTCAACTTTCCAGAAGGCACCGACTGCTTCTGGGGACCCATCGGCGCCCTCAGCCTTCACCTGGGTAGCCAGGTCTCGATCGGTTACGAGTGGTTTGGCTTCGGCATCGGAGCAGGCATTTCCGTACGTCCAATCAAAGACCTGCCGCTCACGTTTTCCCTCTACGCCACCGACTTTCTCGGCAACACACCCAGCTACATCGAGGGGCTCTGCACGACCAATCCCTGCGAACCGCGCTACTACGGCAGGCTGACGATGTCGTTTTGACCTCGCCCCTTCTGGCCCTGCCTACCAGGCCTGGTAGACAGTTTCCAATCTGGTTTGCGACCTGTTTCCCTTCCCCTTCACATCTGGAAGTAAGTTGGCAAGCATTCTAGAATTAGATAAAGAGTTTCATGCGTTTCACTGTTTCTCTGGCGCTGGCCACGGCCACGGCATTCTCTGTCAACTCCTTGCCCGTGAGAGCTTTTCCAGGGGGCAGCGTCAATCTGGTACGGGTGAATGGCGATGGGGTCACCGCGCTTCCAGGCTTTCAACCTCCTACCGCCCAGGCGCCCTCTTCAGTTCCAGGGGCGTTCGAGCTGATCAGCCAGGCGTCTGGTGACGTCCAGTCAGCAAGCGACGTCACGGTTATGCCGGTCGGCAGCAATGAGCTGGAGATCACCTATGAGGGCGCATTGCCCCGGTTCTCGAACAACGAGTACATCTCCATTCGCAACAAGGTCACCGGCGAAGAGTTGGAACGTGTCTTGCTCAACTCTGACCGCGTCAGCTTCTCCAGCAACCGAGACACCATCACGATCAATCCCGAAACCGCCCTCACCCCGGATAAGGTGCTATTTGCCCTGCTGCCTGATTGGCCCGGCAATCTCCCGGCACGCAGCGCACCCTGTTGCTTCACCGCAGCCGCTGCTGTTCCTCCCGCGGCCGTTGCGCCTCCAGTCACCAATCCTTTCCCCTGGTGGATTATTCCCGTGGGTCTAGGCATTGGCCTGGGAATCTGCGCCGCAGCTGGCTGCTTTGACGGCGGCGGCGGTGGTGGTGGCGGCAGCAACAACGTGTCGCGTTAAGGCAATTCCTTCCGCTTACCATTCATTCAACTCAACGTACTTTCAACATGCTCAAGCTCTTTACCACCGGTGTCGCACTCGCGCTCGGTTCTGTGGCAGCACCAGCTTTCGCTGCCGATCTTGCTGACATGCCCAGTTGCCTGAGGCCCCGCACGCTCGCTTCGGTCACCTCCACGATCACCCAGGCCAGCGTTGTCAAGGATCCTTTGCTAGCGCAAGGATTCAGGATTTCGGATCCAGCCTGCACCTATCAGGTGGCCCGCCCGGCTCCGCTCGAATTTGTGCCCATTCGCGGTCTCTGGTGATCGGCTCAAGGCAAGCCGCCGCCGCTGAACCCTTACGGTTCGTTCAACCTGAGCCGGCCAGCCTTGACCCTGCAGTTCACCAACACCCTCACCAGGCGCACCGAGGCCTTTCAGCCACGGGTGCCGGGTGAGGTTTCTATTTATTGTTGCGGTGTCACGGTCTATGACCTCTGCCACCTGGGCCATGCCCGCAGTTACATCGTCTGGGATGTGCTGCGCCGTTACCTGATCTGGAGCGGTTATCGGGTCACCTTTGTTCAGAACATCACCGATATTGACGACAAAATCCTGAAGCGGGCTGCCCAAGAGGGTTCGTCGATGCAAGCGGTGAGTGAGCGCAACATCACGGCCTTCCGTGATGACATGGCTGCCCTGAACATCCTCCCGCCTGACAAGATTCCCCGCGCGACCCAGTGCCTTGAGGGCATCCGCGCCATGATCGGCGAACTCGAAGCCTCTGGCGCCGCCTATTCCGCCGCTGGCGATGTCTACTTCGCTGTGCTCGGCCAGCCTGATTACGGCAAGTTGAGTGGCCGCAGCCTCAGTGAGCAGCAACAGGGTGCCAGCGGCCGCCTCAACACAGAAGAGGAAGCGCGGAAGCGGCATCCTTTCGATTTCGCCCTCTGGAAAGGGGCCAAACCTGGAGAGCCCAGTTTTCCCTCCCCCTGGGGGCCCGGTCGGCCGGGCTGGCATATCGAATGCTCGGCGATGGTGCGTCAGGAACTAGGCACCACCATCGACATTCACCTGGGAGGATCAGACCTGATCTTTCCCCACCATGAGAATGAAATAGCCCAGTCAGAAGCGGCCAATGCTGAGCCGCTGGCCCGTTACTGGCTGCACAACGGCATGGTGAATGTTGACGGCGAAAAGATGTCTAAATCGCTCGGTAACTTCACCACAATTCGATCACTGCTCGCCAGTGGGGTGTCCGCCATGACCCTGCGCTTCTTCGTGCTCCAAGCCCACTACCGCAAGCCCCTTGACTTCACCACTGAAGCGCTCGCCGCCGCCGCCGCCGGCTGGCAGGGCCTCAACCAAGCTCTTGGGCTGGGCCTGAAACCCAGCTTGCAAGCGCTGCTGGCCTGGGATGGTGAATCTGTTGCTGAGCAAGGAGCTGAGCAAGAAGAAGCTGCCAAGGAAGCAGATGGTGCCTTGTTGAGCTGTCGCGCTGCCTTCGTTGCGGCCATGGACGACGACCTCAACACCTCAGCGGCCCTGGCGGTGCTGTTCGATCTGGCCCGCCCGCTGCGAGCCCTCGCGCGCCGGCTGGAGCGGGGAGACCACCTCAGCGCCGAAGACCGAGATCTGCACGGGCGCTGGCAGTTGCTGCAGGAACTCAGCGGTGTGCTTGGCCTGGAGCAGGAGGCCAGCCCTGAGCCTGATCCGGGCGCTGAAGCCGGCCCGGATCAGGCGGAGATCCAGACCCTGATCAGCGAACGCCTCACTGCGCGCCAAGCGAAGCGCTACGGCGATGCGGATGCCATTCGCGATCGTCTGCGGGCCAAGGGCATCGAACTGATCGATCGCCCTGATGGAACCACCGAGTGGATTCAGCGTGGGGCCTGATCGCGCATCAAGGCTTCGATCCGGCGGATGCGGATCCTGGTGGTCTCCCACACCTCGAGCCTGAAGGCCTCTTCTCCAGCGGCGGCTGGAGCCACTGCTGGGCCCTCTGCCAGTGCGCGGCGCAAGGCTTCCACCTTCAGCTCGATGTCCTCACCCCCCTCGAAGGCATCCCAGAGCTCGCGCTCCAGCCGTGCCCGCTCGATGAAATTCCAACGCTTGAGCCAGAGCATCGCGGCCGCCAGAGGTGAAACCATCGCTGCGCTCAGTGTGCACGACGCCCCTGCCCTGCCACGCGGGCCGCTGGGATCGATGGGAGACTGGCAGCCAGCAGATGCGGGCCAGCCTGATGAAAGCGATCAGTGTGCTGGGCTCCACCGGCTCGATCGGCACCCAGACCCTGCAATTGGCCGAGGAGTTCCCGGATCGCTTCGGCGTGGTCGCCCTGACGGCGGGTCGCAACCTGGCCCTGCTCAGCGAGCAGATCGGCCGCCACTCCCCCGAGGTGGTGGCCCTGGCCGATCCCGAGCTGCTGCCCGAGCTCAAAGCCAGGCTCGACGCCCTGGAGCCCTCCGCTCGGCCCGCCCGCCGTCCCGAGTTGCTCGCCGGCAGCGACGGCCTCTGCGCCGCGGCCGCCTGGAGCAGCGCCGAGCTGGTGGTGACCGGGATCGTGGGTTGCGCTGGCCTGCTGCCAACCCTGGCGGCGATCCGCGCCGGCAAAGATTTGGCTTTGGCGAACAAGGAAACCCTGATCGCCGCAGGACCGGTGGTGCTGCCCGAGTTGAAACGCAGCGGCAGCCGCCTGTTGCCCGCCGATTCCGAGCATTCCGCCATCTTCCAGTGCCTGCAGGGCACCCCCTGGGCCGATACCGCCCGCCTCTCCACGGGCATTCCCACCCCGGGCCTGCGCGGCATCCAGCTCACCGCCTCCGGAGGCGCCTTTCGTGATTGGCCCGCCGCCGATCTGGCCAAGGCGACGGTCGCCGATGCCACCAGCCATCCCAACTGGAGCATGGGCCGCAAGATCACCGTCGATTCGGCCACGTTGATGAACAAGGGCCTGGAGGTGATCGAGGCCCACTATCTGTTTGGCCTCGATTACGACGCCATCGAGATCGTCATCCATCCCCAGAGCATCATCCACTCGATGGTGGAGCTCGCCGATTCCTCGGTGCTCGCCCAGCTCGGCTGGCCCGATATGAAATTGCCGTTGCTCTATTGCCTCAGCTGGCCGGAGCGCTTGCCCACCCCCTGGCGCCGCCTCGATCTCACCGCCGTGGGCCAGCTCAGCTTCAAGGCACCCGACCAGAGCAAATACCCCTGCATGGCCCTGGCCTACGCCGCAGGCCGCAGCGGCGGCACCATGCCGGCGGTGATGAATGCGGCCAACGAGCAGGCTGTCGCCCTGTTCCTCGACGAGCGCGTTCACTTCCTCGATATCCCGCGCCTGATCGAGCGGGTCTGCGACCGCCACCGGGCCGAGGTCAAGGCCGATCCCAGCCTCAGCGACGTGCTGGCCGTCGATGCCTGGGCGCGCCATGCCGTGCTTGAAGCCTCAGCCAGCCTGGCCCCGAAACTGCTGCTGGCCTGATCGACCAGCTCAACACCACTGACTTGACATTGCCTTGAACCTGCCTGGAAGCGTTGGCCATCACCTGTTGCTCTGCGCCATGCCATCGAATCCGCTCTGCGTGGATCCCGTGCTCGGGGCAGCGAGCTGGAGCCGGCTGAAGGAGCTGGTGCGGGAGCTGGGCCTGGAGGACCCAGCCCGGCCGGGCGGGGTTGTGCTGCGCAGCAAGGCCGACTGCCTGCGCATCTGTGCCGCGGGGCCGATCCTGCTGATCTGGCCCGAGGGGATCTGGTACGGGGGCGTGACGCCCGAGCGGATCGAGCGGATCGTGCGGGAGCACGTGGTGGGCGGCACCCCGATCGAGGAGTGGATCCTCAGGCGCACTCCGTTTGTGCCTGCTGCTTCAACCGCTGCTCTGCCAGCACCTGCTGCTTCAACCACCGCAGCGTGAGCTGATCCGACCAGCTGCCGCCTGCAGCATGGAAGCCGTTGTGGCCGCCGCCGCCCGTGAGCACGACCTGCAGCCCAGGAGGCGCTGCCTGGGCCAACGCCACCGCCGGGGCGGCCGGCACCCAGGGATCGTCAAGGGCCTGAACCACAAGAGTTGGCGGCAGGGGAGCCTGTGCCTGTTCTTGTGCTTCCGTCGAGGCGGGCCCACCGCTGGCCAACTCCAGCAGCTGCGGCAGCGGACTGGCGGTGGCGTAGTAGGCCTCGGCTGAGGCGAAGCCCCAGCGCGGCGCGGTGATCAGGGCGTCGAAGTCTCGGATGCTGCCCACGTCGGGCAAACCCCGCCGCTCGCGGGGGCTGATGCCATGGGGATCCGCCAGGGTCTGGCGGCGCAGGGCCCGCACCAGCCAGCGTTCGTAGAGCCGGTTGCGCGGCCGGCCGATCGATGCGGAGCAGGCCGCCAGATCGAGCGGGCTGCTGATCACCACCAACCCATCCAGGCCGCTCTGCGGCGTGGAGGCACCCAGAACAGCGTTGAGCAAGACCGTGCCGCCCAGGGAAAAACCCACCCCGAACAGGGGCCGCTCGCCCGCCAGCTGCCGGGCGAGCGCCAGGGCAGGCTGCAGGTCGCTGTTGCAGTGGGCGGCGTAGGTGCCTCGGGCCAGGGCCCGGCCGGCGCCAGCCCCGCGCAGATTCAGCCGCAGCACCGCAAAGCCAGCCTGTTGCAGCGCCAGGGCCAGGCGGCGCACCCCGGTGGCCTGGCTCGATCCTCCCAGCCCATGCAGCAGCACCACCAGGCCCAGGGGCTCAGCGGCGGCCGGCCGGTCATGCAGGGCCAGCAGCTGCTCCCCCGCTGCGATCGCGATCGGTAGGGGCATCCCTCGATCGATCGGGAACTGGGGCGGCCGGACCGTATCGCGCAGGGTCTGGAGATCCGCCCCCCACCAGGGCGGCCGCGGGCGGAAGGGTGGGACCAGCAGACGCTCAGGCACGGGCGGGCGTTGCCTCGTGCTGCAACCACTCAGACAGTTGGATTGGCTCGAGCTCCGGGCTGCTGGTCACCTCGATGATCCGGCCGATGGCGGCGGGTTGCTCCAGGGCATCCAGGCAGACCCGGGCCACCAGGCGGCGCGGAATGCTGTTGCTCTCCTGCTGGTCGGGGCCGCTGAAACGCAGGCCTTCGCTCTCGAGCTGCTCCTCAGACTCCTTGAGTCCGCCGGGGCGCACCACGGTCCAGTCCAGGCCGCTTTCCTGCAGCCAGCGTTCGCCCAGCCGCTTCCAGATCAGGATCAACCCGAACAGGTTGAGGGGGTGGAAGAGGCGGCCGCTGCAGAGGGAGCTCACCAGCACCGCCCGCTTCACCCCACTGGCGTGGCAGGCGGCGATCTGGGAACGCATGGCCAGGGCATCCACCTTCAGGGGGCCGGTCAGATCGATCGATGGGCGTGCCCCGGTGGCGATCACCAGGGCCTCCACGCCCTGCAGGGCCTTCTCAAGGGCGGGGCCATCGCTGAGTTCGAGCCGAATCAGTTCCGCGCCCTGCAGGCCTTCGGGCACGGCGGAGCTGGGCCGCAGCAGCGCCTTCACCCGATAGCCCCGCCGCAGGGCCTCCTGCACCACCCGCCAGCCAGTCTTGCCGGAAGCACCGCTGACGGCGACAACGCCTTTCGCTAGGGAATCAGTCATGGCTGGAATTCAAAGCAGCGGAAGCAGCTCCTGTTCTAGGCATCGGGCCGGGCCCAGCTGACCGACGCTGCGCAACAGCCGTGCCCGCAGGATGAGCGGATCGAGGTCACATTCCAGGCGCAGACAACGCTGCAGGTGGAGGCGACATCCCGGCGCTGGTGGAAAGGCTGAACCCTGGGCCATGGCCGGAAGTTAAAGAAACCCCGGCCCCGCGCGCCTGACGAGAAACACTCATTCATCCCTTCCCCCACCACAATCTGTTCAGCAGCGCCATTGATTCGGCCGCACAATGACGGTCCCGGGTCCGTGGCCATGGCTTTCCCTTCCTTTGACCTGGCCGCCGGGCCATCGCCAGCGGGAGCACCGGCTCTGCCCAGGCCGCGCCAGTGGCAGAGCCAGATGATTGCCCTGCTGCGCCGCCGCCTGGAGCGTGGCAGCCAGGATGTGCTCATCCATGCCGGCCCCGGTGCGGGCAAAACGCTCGGGGCCCTGCTCAGCTTTCAGCGACTGCAGCAAGAAGGGAAGCTCAGCCATCTGCTGGTGTTCTGTCATCGCAGTTCGATCGCCGATCAGTGGCGAACGGCGGCCCGCGGGCTCGGCATCGAACTGGCGCTCTGGCAAGGCGAGGCTGCCGAGCTGCCCAAGGGCGGTGGTCTGTTACTCACCTACCAGGGAGCGGCCCGGCAGCTGGAGAGGGTCGAGAAAGGGCTGGCCTGGGTGAGGGCTGCCAAGGTGCTGGCGATCGCCGATGAGGTGCACCACCTGGGGGTGGATCCGGACGAACCGGAGTCCACCGCCTGGGGTCATGCCTTTGAGCGCCTCAGCCAGGCCTGCGTGTTGCGCCTGGGGCTGAGCGGCACGCCGTTTCGGGCCGACAACCTGGCCTTCTGCGCTGCCAGTCGCGTTCTTGAGTGGGAAGACGGTGAGCGGGTCGAGCGGATCGCGGCGGATCTGAGCGTCGAGCCCCGGCAGCTGATCGCGGCCGGGGATGTGCGCCCCCTGGAGTTCCGCTTCCAGGACGGCTGGGTCGACCATGGCCGCACGGGTGAATCGGAGCGCTCGGCGTTGTCGCTGGAAGGGCGCGAAAGCTGGCGAGCCCGGAACCTGCGCCGGGCGATCCAGCTGGGCGACCCCAGCAGCATCGCCTTGCGGGTTCTGGTGTTGGCCCGTTGCAAGCTGGCCAAGTTGCGCTCTGGCGAGCATCGCGGAGCGGGTGGCCTGGTGATCGCCCGGGATATTGACCATGCCAGGAGGATCGCCGGGCTGCTCGAAGAGGAGGGGGATCGGGTGTTCCTGGTCCATTCCCAGGATTCCGAAGCGGCCAGTCGCCTGGAGGCCTTCCGCCGTGGCGAGGCTGACTGGCTGGTGAGTGTGGATATGTGCGCCGAGGGGTTCGACGCACCGCGCCTGCGGGTGGTGGCCTACCTGACCACGGTGGTGACCCGCAGCCGTTTCGTACAGGCGATCACCCGGGCCGTGCGCATGGAGGCGGAGCGCTGCGCCGTTGAGGCGATTCCTCGCCACGCTTCCTTCGTGTTCGCTCCCGCCGATCCCCGGCTGATCGGCTTTGCCCGCAGCTGGTCGGTGGCCGAGCCCTACCTGATCCGGCCCAAGCCCGTGGCGGTGGCCCATCTACAGGCAGGCGGAGCCGGTGGCAGCGCGGCGCTGCCCCTGCAGGCGCTGCGCGAGGGGGTTGGTGAGCTGATCCGCCTCAAAGGCCCTCAGCTTCCCCCGTTTGTGGCCCGCCAGGCCTGAGCTGCAGCCTTGACTACATTGCCGTTCTCAAAAAAATGCGACGTTCGCTTCACAACACCACTGAAGGTCTGCTTGGCCGCCAGTTTGGTAACGATTCGGAGTTAGGCCATGGACCATGCGTCTCTCCAACGCCACTTGTCTCCCTTGGTGCATTGGGCGATCTCTCGGATGGCCCAGCTCGATGCTGAGCAGCGCTACGAGGAGAGTTTTGCCTTGTCCGAAGAATTCCGTGACTGGATCGTCTGCCTCGACGACCATGCCGAACGCCTCGACGTTCTGATCACGCCCTTCAGAACGCCGTTTGACCCCAAGCAGCCGCGAAAGTGCTCGGACGGTGCTGGCACTTTTCAGAGAACGGAGCAGCAGGCCGCGGATTGAACGCACAGCTTGAACGCAGCGCAGAGCGCTGACTCAGCGGCGCCTGGGGCCACCGGGTCGGTTGCCGCCCGGGCGGGGGCCGGTGGTGCCGGCGTTGCGTTCGCGGTAGGTGATCCGGCCGCGGGTGAGGTCATAGGGGCTGATCTCGACCAGCACCTTGTCGCCAGCCAGCAGCTTGATGCGGAACTTGGTGAGCTTTCCGGCGGCACGGCAGAGGCACTGGTGACCGGAAGGCTGATCGAGGGTGACCAGGTAGAACCCATTGCCCTGTTCCTTCTCGATCACACCCGAGGTTTCGATCATGCGGGACTGGTGCTCAAAGCGGAGAATTGATTCAGCTTAAATTGACGCCTCGCCAGCCCAGGCGGTGGCTAGGGTCACCCCTCGCCTGAGGCCTTCTTTTGATCACTCCGCCCCTATCGCTGGATCTCGGTCTGCTGTTGATCTCGATCGGGGTGGTGAACCTCTGGAAAGCGCGCCAGAACAGCAACCCCAGCTGAGCAGCGCCGTTGGCCGTTCTGCTGTTTCACAAGCCCTATGGGGTGTTGAGCCAGTTCACGCCTGAACCCGGCAGTTCCTGGGCCAGCCTCGCTGCGTTCATTGATGTCCCCGGCGTCTATGCCGCCGGCCGCCTCGATGCCGACAGTGAGGGCCTGTTGCTGCTCACCAGCTCCGGCCCCCTGCAGCAACGGCTCACCGATCCCCGCTGGGGCCACTGGCGCCGCTATGCGGTTCAGGTGGAGGGCACGGTCACGCCAGACCATCTGCAGCAGCTGCGCAGTGGGATGATCGTGCAGGGGAAGCGCACCCTGCCGGCGAAGGCCGCCCTGCTCGCCGATCCCGCCGTTGCTGAGCGGCAGCCCCCGATCCGGCACCGCCTTTCCGTGCCCACCGGCTGGCTTGAGCTGGAGTTGCGCGAAGGCCGCAACCGCCAGGTCCGGCGCATGACGGCCGCCGTCGGACTGCCCACCCTGCGCCTGATTCGCACCGCCATTGATCTGATGGACGGCCAAGCGCCGCTCAACCTTGAAGGCCTGGCCCCTGGCCAGTGGCGGCAGGCTGATTCAGGCGAAAATGCGCGTCTTGAGGGGGTGCTGCGGCGCCCAGCCGTTCACTCTCCAGGACGCGGCGGCAGGGCCGGCGGCGGAAAGGGTGGCCAGGGTGGCGCCGGTGGGTAAGGCGGTTTCGCGAGGGCTGCCCCTGCGTTCAGCTGATCACGCTTGAGCAGATCAGCGTTCAGCCGATCACCTGTTGCAGTTCCCGCGCCGTTTGCAACTGGCCGTAGTAATAGTTGGCGCGCGAGCGGCGATCGGGATCCTCAAGGGAATCAAAAGCATCGAAGCCAACAGTCAGCCAGAGTTCATGGCCGCAGCAGCGATTCAGTTCCTCCACCGCCTCCTGCTCAAGGTTGGCGAGACGGCGCTGCAGGTTTTTGATCTGGGCAATGGACATGGCGTGCAAGAGCTGGAGGGGTGAGGGCGATACCCAGAGGTGACGGGCAAAATCAACGGAAATAGTACGCCTGAACTGCTCAGAAGGGAAGTTTTTTCTTGGCATCCTTGGCCAGGTCCACATCCAGCTCCCGCAGCCGCTTCAGGATCGTGCCGAAATACTCCTTGAGGTAGGCATCGAGGTGGGTCGTCTCGGCTGGATCGAGCCCGAAGGCCGCGTAGCTCTCCTCCATCGGCGCCTCCAGGCTGATCCCCCCACCGGTCACCTCGTCGAAGGCCAGTCGCTCGGCCACATTCACGCCCGGTTCGAAGAAGGCCGCAATGCCCTGCATCAGCCGGATCAGTACGGGCCTGACCCGAAACACCCGCGCCGCCTTGCCGCTGTACTTCTCACAGAGCTGGGTGACTTCACCGGTGTTCCAGGCCCTCGGCCCGACCACGGCAAAGGCCTGACGGACCGTGGCGGGGTGGTCGAGGGAGGCAACGGCGAAACGGGCCACGTCCTGAGTGTTCATGTAAGCGATCGGCGTTGGCGTGCCGCTCACCCAGACCGTCTGGCTCTCGAGCACCGGCATGGCGAACTGACCGATCACCCCCTGCATGAAGGCCACACACCGCAGGATCGTGTAGTCAAGATCTGACTCGATCAACAACTGCTCGGTGCAGTATTTGATCTCCATCAGCGGCACGCTGCGGTGCTTTTCGGCATCCAGCAACGACACAAAGATGAAGCGCTTCACCGCCGCCGCCCGGCAGGCGTTGATCAAATTGAGCTTGCCGCTCCAATCGATCGTGTAGATGCTGTGGTTGTCGGTGGCGCGGGCCGTGGCGGCGTCGATGACCGCGTCTTGACCCTCCAGGGCGTAGTCGAGGCTGGCAGGCTCGAGCAGGTCGCCGCGGGTGAGCTCGCAGCCCCATTCCTGCAGAAACGAAGCCTTGCGCGGTGAGCGCACCATGCAGCGCACCTGATGCCCCTGATCGAGTGCGCGGCGGGCGATCTGGCGACCCAGCGTTCCCGTGCCACCGACGACCAGAACCTGCATGAACCACGGGCGGCGAAGGGCTGAGCCTAAAGCTGCGACAAGACCTGACGCGGGCCGACAGGGGTGCCAGCTGGTTCAGTCTTTCTGCAACTTGAGCAGCACGGCGCCGCCGACCAAGCCGACCGGAATCAGCACCCAGAAGATCGCTGCGATGCCGAAGATTTCTGAGGCCATGGGAGTGGTCGGGAACGACTACCTATTTAGCGCCTCCGCCACGCCCAGCACCACGGGCCAGGGCGCGTCGGTGCGCACCTGCGCTGGCATCAGGGCGCTGGCGGACGCCGACCAGCCGTCGCCGCGCAGGGCGCTCAGCAGCGCGGCCAGTGCCGGTGGCCCACCGCCCAGTCGCTTGCCGATCTCGGCGGTGGGCCAGCAGCGGGCTGGCAGGCCTTCGTCGTCGGCCAAGCGGGCGAGCAACCGGTTGGCTTCGCGGCCCAGGCTGGGATCAGCTGGGGCCATGGCCGTGAGGGTGGGGCCATGTTGCAAGGGGCCGATCCAGAGTGGTCCGCTCACCGCCAACGGCCGATCGGCACCGCAGCATGGCGCCCAGGCGCGCAGGCTGATCAGCGGCTGCACCTGCTGGTCCCCGCAGCGGTGGCAATAGGCCGTCATACCCAGCTGCCTCTCCTCCGCCTCGGCAGGCCGGCGCCGCAGGCGCACCGCCGTGCGGAAGGTGCGCCCCTCACTGAAACTCAGCAGGGGCTCCAGCCCCCGACCCATCGCCCAGGCCGTGCGGGCGATCACCCCCAGCTGCAGGCGCAGGGCCAACTCCCAGCTGGCTGGATGGGCCCGGGCGGCAGCCCCCAGCAGCCGGATCGCGGCGGGCCGGTCGTGGCCGGTGGGGGAGCGGCCATCGCTGCTGGCCACATAGAGCACTCCGCCGAAGCTGACCGCATCGAGGGCCAGGGGCAGCAGGGCACTCGGGCAGCCGAAGGCATCGAGATCGACCAGCTCGAAGCGTTCCTCCCGGATCAGGCAATCGGCCAGCAGTTTCTGGGCCGTGAGTGTGCTGACCCGCAACGGAGTGGGCAGCCGCAGCCGCAGTGGGGCCAGGTTGGCCTGAAGCAAGGCCAAGCGGTCGGGGTCGGCGTCATTGGCCCACACCGCTTCGGCCTGGCTTTCCTGGCCGTAGCGCAGGGCGCGAATGCCGCAGCCGGCCATCAGGTCGAGCACCCGCAGCGGGCCGCAGCCCGCCAGCTGGCGCGCCAGGAGCACGCCAAGATCCCGCGACGGCCGTGAGCTGGCCTGAAAAAAGCCGCTGCCGAGACGCACTCGGGCGGAAGCTTCGCAATAGTGAGAGTCCTCCTGCGTCGGATCGGCTCCGGTTGTGACAACCCTCTGCCAGCCTGTCGCAACGAGCGGCATCGATTGGGGCGAACATGCGGTTTGGCGGTGGCAGGGGATGGCCTGCCACTGGCGGCAGCTTGGGAATCCAGGCCATCCGCCCCTGCTGTTGATTCACGGTTTTGGCTGTGGCAGCGGCCACTGGCGCCGCACGGCGGGTCCGCTGGCGGCGGCGGGCTGGTGCGTCTATGGCCTCGACCTGATCGGCTTCGGCGATTCCGCCCAGCCGGCCCGCCGCCTCGACAATCGCCTCTGGGCGCGCCAGGTGCAGGCCTTTCTCGAAGAGGTGGTGCAGGCACCGGCTGTGCTGGTGGGCCATTCGCTCGGCAGCCTGGTGGCGCTCAGCTGCGCCGTGTTCTTTCCCGGCTGGGTGCGGGCCGTTGCGGCGGCCACCTTGCCTGACCCCACCTTGCTGGTCGCCGTGCCGCGGCGCCGGCCCCCCTGGCGGCGACGGCTGCAGCGGCTGGTGGTGATCCTGCTCTGCCGGCTGTTGCCGCTGGAGTTGCTGGTCCCGCTGATCGCCCGCACTCCCCTGCTCGATCTCGGCATCCAATCCGCTTACGCCACTGCCGTGATCGGCGACAGCGAACTGCGTCAGCTGATTGCCGCCCCGGCCCGCCGGCCCACCGCCTCCTGGGCGCTGCGGGGCATGAGCATCGGCATGGCGTTGCGGCCACGGCAGGCCACCGCCGCCGCCCTGCTGGCCCGCATGCAGCAGCCCCTGCTGGTGCTCTGGGGCGAGGCCGACCGGCTGGTGCCGATTGAGGTCTCGCGCCAACTGGTGCGTTACAAAAGCGATCTCGAACTGACCTTGCTTGAAGGGGTGGGGCATTGCCCCCACGACGAAGCCCCAGCCGAGTTCAGCCAGCAGCTGCATCCCTGGCTGAGCCGCCTGAAGGCCGCAACGTAATTTGGCCTCAGGATTCCGGGCCCCAGCGAGCGCTGCATGAAGCACACCCTTTCCGTGCTGGTTGAAGACGAATCAGGCGCCCTCAGCCGGATCTCCGGTCTGTTTGCCAGGCGCGGCTTCAACATCGAGAGCCTGGCGGTTGGGCCTGCCGAAGGCAAGGGAGTGTCCCGGCTGACCATGGTGGTGGAAGGGGATCAGTCGACCCTGCAGCAGATGACCAAGCAACTCAACAAGTTGGTCAACGTGCTCAATGTGATCGACCTCACCACGATTCCTTCGGTGGAGCGGGAACTGATGTTGGTGAAGGTCTCGGCACCGCCGGAGCGACGCTCCGAAATCCTCGAACTGATGCAGGTGTTCCGCGCCAATGTGATCGACGTCTCCAATCACGCCCTGATCCTTGAGGTGGTGGGGGATCCAGGCAAGTTGGTGGCCTTGGAGCAGATTCTCGAAAGTTACGGAATTCTCGAGATCGTGCGCACCGGCAAGGTGGCCCTGGAGCGGGCCTCAGGCGTGAACACGGCCTTCCTGAAGATCAGCGCGTCCAGCAAGCGGGTGCCGGCCTGAGGCTCCGCTCTCTCAGGGCTTGCCCTCCACCAGCTCGCCGCCCTCCAGCACGGTGGCCTTGACCAGCTTGTCGCCCTGGCGGATCTTGTCCACCACCTCCAGGCCCTTGACCACACGGCCGAACACCGCATAGCGGCCATCGAGCTCCACCAGGGGTTTGAGCGCGATATAGAACTGGGCGCTGGCCGAATTGGGATCAGCCGAGCGGGCCATGGCGATCGCTCCGCGTTCATGTTGCAGGCGCAGCTGCCCCAGCTCAGCGGGATTGGTCAGCTCCTGGCCGTAGCGGGGTTCCGCCTCGCCTTTGAGTGCGATCTCCAGCGGCACGAAGCGGGCCTGGCCGCTGGTGGGATCAAGAAAACTGCCGGTTCCGTACAGGTTGGCCGGCACCTTGGCATCGGCACTCTGGGGATCGCCGCCCTGCACCACGAAGGGCGAAGGTTCGCGCACCACCCGGTGAAACACGGTGTTGTTGTAGGTGCCCCGTCGCACCAGATCAACGAAGTTGCCTGCTGTCAGCGGCGCCGCCTCACCGTCGAGTGAAACCTGCACCTCGCCGCGGCTGGTCTGCAGAGCCACCAGGGCCTGGCCGCTCAGGCAGGGGCTGGTTGCGGCTTCGCAGCCGATGGAGCCTTTGACCGGATCGGCTGCGCAGGCCGTGAGCCCCAAGGGCGAGAACAGCAGCAAGCCGACGAGCAGAACGCGGGGAAAAGAGATCGCCATTGGATTCAGACGCCCTCCAGGGGCACCTTGAGGAAACGAGCCAGCTCAGCACCGCTCTGCTCGAGTTCGGCCAGGGGAAGGGGTTCGCCGATCCGGGTCAGGGGTAGATCGCGGCGGCCCTGCAAGCGCAGAGCCAGGCGGCGGCGGGGATTGATCCCATCGCGCACATCCACCTTGACCGCCTGGATGTCGCGCAGGGGCAGGTCGAAGCGAATCCACTGGCGAAAGCCCCGCCGACTGATGGTGGCGGTGCCACTGGTCTGATCGAAACGGTTGCTGCCGGCGCCGACATCGATAGCGATCACCCCCCAGAGGTAGGTGGAGAGCAACAGGGCCGCGATCCCGTAGGCCCCCATCACTAGCCCTTGGGGAACCCAGACGAGGGCAGCGGGGTGGCCGATCGGCATCAGGTCGATCCCCAGCTTGCTGGAGAGGCTGGCGAGCAGGAAACCGGCTCCGCCGGCTGTCACAGCCAGGGCGACAACCAGATTCGAGGGCCGCCGGGAGCCCAGCACCGCCTGATCGAGCACCTGGGAGGAATTGCCAGCCGGTGGCCGGGGCGGCGAGGCGGCCGAGGAGGAGACCGAAGCCATGGGGGACGCAGCAGGGCGGAGACCTGCCATCTTCGCCTTCCCGGCGCAGCCCTGCGGGCGGGGCCGCAGCGATCGGGCCGCCCTGAATGGGAAGAAATACCTAAAACCCTGGCTGCAGCGGCGATGTCAGGCCGTTGCAAGGTCCCCCGCTACCACCTCCCAGATTGTTACCATCGCCGGGTATTTCATCGACAAGCGGGTTTCCGACCTGCCTATGCACCCATGACGATTGCTCTAGGGCGCGCGCCAGCAGCCCGGGGATGGTTTGACGTCCTCGATGACTGGCTCAAGCGCGACCGTTTCGTTTTTGTGGGCTGGTCCGGCCTGCTGCTGTTCCCCACGGCCTACCTGGCCCTGGGCGGCTGGCTGACCGGCACCACCTTCGCGACCTCGTGGTACACCCACGGGATCGCCAGCAGCTACCTGGAAGGCTGCAATTTTCTCACCGCAGCGGTGAGCACCCCGGCCGATGCGATGGGCCACAGCCTGTTGCTGCTCTGGGGCCCGGAAGCCCAGGGCGATTTTGTGCGCTGGGTGCAGCTGGGTGGCCTCTGGCCATTCGTGGCGCTGCACGGCGCTTTCTCGCTGATCGGCTTCATGCTGCGTCAGTTCGAGATTGCTCGCCTGGTGGGCATCCGCCCCTACAACGCGATTGCCTTCTCCGGCCCGATCGCGGTGTTCGTGAGCGTCTTCCTGATCTACCCACTGGGTCAGAGCAGCTGGTTCTTCGCGCCGAGCTTCGGTGTGGCGGCGATCTTCCGTTTCCTGCTGTTCCTGCAGGGCTTCCACAACTGGACCCTGAACCCGTTCCACATGATGGGCGTGGCAGGGATTCTGGGCGGTGCGCTGCTGTGCGCCATCCACGGCGCCACGGTGGAGAACACGCTGTTTGAGGATTCCGATCAGTCGAACACCTTCAAGGCGTTTGAGCCGACGCAGGAAGAGGAGACCTACTCGATGGTGACGGCCAACCGTTTCTGGAGCCAGATCTTCGGGATTGCGTTCTCCAACAAGCGCTGGCTGCACTTCTTCATGTTGTTCGTGCCTGTGATGGGCCTGTGGACCAGCAGCATCGGCATCATTGGCCTGGCGCTGAACCTGCGTGCGTATGACTTTGTGAGCCAGGAGATCCGGGCGGCTGAAGACCCGGAATTCGAGACCTTCTACACGAAGAACATTCTTCTGAATGAAGGC
>Ga0208768_1000033_pt1 | contig 111363 bp, 101 predicted proteins | sample AntAceMetag02UK1_FD_184760 | JGI IMG/M metagenome (GOLD analysis project Ga0208768, IMG submission 184760) | Saline lake microbial communities from Ace Lake, Antarctica - Antarctic Ace Lake Metagenome 02UK1 (SPAdes) (version 2) | ecosystem: Environmental > Aquatic > Non-marine Saline and...
TTTGATGATGACAATATCGGCTTCTGAATAGTGACGAGGATATAACCGGCACGCCAGCGGGGCTGGGGGCCCAATTGCTTCAAATTAAACAGCGGCAGATAACCGCGCTTTTACTCTGGCGCTAACAACCGCTTACCGGCCCCAACACCACGGGTGCAGGCAAACCGTTAAAGAGCGTTGCACACCCCAATGCGGATCAACCTATATTCCTCGCATCGATCAGCCCTGGCGGGCTGCGGTTGGCTGCAGAGATTGCAGATGGAGTGCTACTCTCATTTGTGGACCCTAGCGACACCGTAAATATAGTCGATCGCTATTTGGCTGAAGGATTCGCCAAAGACGGGTCACGCTGCAAACGCGAGGACTTCACTGTCAGCAGCTTTGTAAATGTGGTCGTGCATGACGATGTCGCGGCAGTACAGGCGATGATGCAGCCTACCCTCGCCAGGCAACTCGGAGGAATGGGCTCAAAGGGTAAAAATTTCTATGCCGAGTTTGCCAAACGCATGGGCTATGAAGAACAGGTAGAGCACATTCAAACGCTGTATTTGTCGGGTGAAAAGGAAAAAGCGGCACAGGCGGTGCCTCTGGATCTCATCGACCGCACCAACCTGATCGGACCCCCCGGGCGCATCAAGGAGCGCCTCAGCTTTTGGCGCGACGCCGAGCAGCGCGGCTCGCTGGACATGATGTTGCTAACCACCCATCAGCCCGAAGCACTCACCTTGATGGCAGAACAACTGCTATAGAGACGCCGCCTATTGCGCTAGTTTATCGCGGTGAGTCTGCGCCCTACTTTTGCGCCCACATTGAAACGATTTGACCGCTGTCAGCCGCAGTTTTGCCGGCGAGTACCGCTTGATAGGTTTTAGCAACCGACGCTGGGCCAAAGCTGTGCTGCAAGGTCAGCCATGCATCGCTGTCGCTGCGAAACTGCACGTAGGCAGCCCCCAGTTTTTCCATCAATTGCGCAGCTCCGAGCTCCGCGCTGCGCGTCTGAATATGGGAAGGGGCGAAAAAAAACTCTGGTTTAGCGCCGGGCAAATTATCACTACCCCCCGCTTCTTCGTAATGCGTGGCACCGATCAAACAGGAGTGCTTCATATTATCGCCGAAGTGATGATGGACATCACTGCGCACCGCTGCGCTGCCTGCCATGTCTACCATCACCACCGGCATAGTGGCATCGAGATCTGCCACCGCGTCATACGTTAACACCTGGTCGTAGTATCCCAGACTCTCGCAGAAGGCGACATTGCCCGCCGAGGTAATGCCGATACTGGTCATCTGCCCACGTTTTTTCACGCAATGGGCGAGTGCAATACTGGTTTTACTCGACGCACTGGTAATGAGGCAGGCCTTTGCGCCAAAGCCTATATTTACGTGCATAAAATCTTCGACCAGCCATGAGGTCAGAAACAAACCACGCAGCAGAGAATCATGGTCTTCCCTAGCTGCGTCATAAATAGGGTTCGTAGAGGCGCGGTCAAATCGAGCATAAATCGGTGCGTAACCTGACCGGTGCGCGGAAACGTCCTCAAACTGATCGGCCCTGGCATTACCAGCAAGTATCGTCAGGTGCGTGGCAAAGGGGAAAAAGCCCCAAACGCGTTCTCCTACCGCTATATTGGAATGCGAGGAAGCGATGACAGCGCCCCAGCCCATCGCGGGAATACGCCCCCACCCGTCCTCCGTCGGGAAAAACCCCCAATACCCGAGTAAGTCTCCGGCGCCTGCGTAAGAGATATTGTTAGCCGTGAGTGCAAATTTGTCTACACGGATAAGGACTTCGTTGTTCTCCAGCGCGGTCGGCAAGGGGGCGCTGACCAGACGAGTTTCGCTCCATTGGTCTTTGCGTACTTCCAGGGTGTTTATTGTTGCGTTATCGGCCATGGGTCGTTAACTCCCTTTGTTGTTAGGTTGCGCTGCTTTAGTCGTCCGGAGAATCGTCAGCATACGCTATAAATTGCAATAATCCCGATTCTAATAGATTCATCGATCAACATACTGCTCCGCCAACTCGCGCATAATCTCCCGAAATCCGCTCATCGTCTCGTCCACAATCTCCTGCGCTGTTTTAATCGAATCTATCCTGCCGCATAGTTGCCCACACAAAGGAATAGCCGCTTCCATATCGCCTCCGAAGTACAAGGTCTGCAGATCCGCCATGTTCTCCATCACATTAATTTTGCCAAGCGGCGCCAGCGCAGCCGTGCGCTCCGTGCGCAGCGCGCGTAAGGCAGGTCGCGATTCCTGATTGAGGAAGACAGTGTCAGTCTCTGCGGCATTGAGCACCGCGTGCTTCCAGTTGGCATGCACCTGCGATTCGGCGCAGGACAGCATACGCGCACCCATTTGTACGCCCTCGGCGCCCATCGCGAATGCACCGGCCATGGACAAGCCGTCGACCATGCCGCCGGCAGCGATGATGGGCACATCCACGCGGGAACGGATCAGGGGCAGCAACACCATGGTGGATACGGGGCTGGGGTTTTTGAAACCGCCACCCTCCCCGCCTTCCACTACCAGCCCGTCGACGCCCGCATCCATCGCCTTCATGGCCATTTCCAACGTAAGCACCACATGGAATACCCTGATGCCGGCCTGCTGGAATGCCTCGGTACAGACTTTGGGACTGCCTGAAGATGTGGTGACGAACTTGATACCCGGCTCTATAAAAAAGTCAATAATGTTGCTGCCCTTTACGTAGGACAGCGCCACATTCATGCCAAATGGCTTATCGGTAAGCTGGCGCATCCTGGCAACTTCGGCCTTGATATTGTCGAGCTCGCCAGAGGAAGTCTCGATGATGCCCATACCGCCCGCATTGCTCACTGCCGAGGCCAGTTGCGCCCTCGCGATCCAACCCATGGGCGCCTGGATAATCGGATAGTCTGTCCCCGTCATTGCAGTGACGCGGTTTTTGATTGGCAGTTGACTCATTGCTGTTTCTACTGCTCTTGTCTGCTTATTATTCATGTCTTGTCTGTGTACTGCTCGATTTAAGCCAGAGCCCTATCGCAGCCAGTCTCGGCTATAACCGCGTCCACCCGTGCGCGATCTGCAGTGGACAGCGCATAATAGTGTTCGTTGATCCATTTCAGGCATTTGGCCTGATAGGGAAACGTCTGCTGGGTCCAGCGTGCGCCATCAATGGTGGCCTCCCATGTTTTCTCCCCCGCCTCAACGGCTTTCGCATTCGCCAACAGTGCCGGAATATAGACCCTGCCAATTTCAGTTAACAGACCTTTAAGTGTGCCGGGAATATCTTCCAGCCTGGTCCAGTCACTGTCCTTTGGCTCGAGCCCACCCTGATCCTCCATGCGGTCCACCCAGGCAACCGTGCGCGGCGAGACTTCGTGCGCGATCGCGCGGGAAGTCGGATCGAAACCCACCAGTTGTGTCAGTTGGCCATAAAAAGCGAAATCTCCCGCCCCCGGCCGGTTACCCAACATAAAATTTTGCTCAGCCAGGTGCGCCTGCATAGCTGCCAGGTAGCGCCGGAAACTGGCATCGATTACCGGTGCTGTCGTGTCATTAGAGCCCACCACATACAAACGCCCTACCTGCCGCTCGGTAAAAACCTTTTTGAACATCTGGTGAAGCTCATCGGTCAAAGTAACGTCCATCCCCAAAGGCAGCAAGGTGCCGGCATTGTCTGCATCTTCCTCGGGGTACCAACGGTAATGGAACATGTATTTCGTACACCACTCATCACCGAAGTCCTCGATCAGGTAATCGATAAAGGCGAGGGCAGGATCGACAGGAAGCACAGACCGGTCGGGGTAAAGAGTTTCCAGACGCCGAATAATGGGGCTGGAGTCGCACGCTGCCTGCATTGCACCGTCATCGCGCTTGAACAGGAACGTGGGATGGAACGTCGGGCGAGGTTTCTCAATGTGCATAGCGTCCAGTGTCGCCACCGGGTCGCCCCAAATAATATTGTACGGGATGCGTCGATACCGCAGCAGGGCAACCATCTTGCGGGTGTAAGGTGAGCCCGTGCCACCAATAAGCGTTATTCTTTCGAGTGCAGGCATGCTGATTACTCCAGTTTATTGATGGTCACTATCGACCGCTACAAAGTGAGGAACAAGGCATCTGGATGAGGCATCTCCAGAAAATGAATGCGCTGTTTGAACGCCCGCATAGGCACGACCCAGATGCCGACGCAATCTGCTATCTCACCCATAATCACAGACGAGACCAACCTCGAACATTATATTGACATGAACTATGCCACTATGCCACGCTCACAACCGCTTTGGCGTGAATAGTCTTTTAAGCGATTGCCAATCCACTCTTTAACCGCCCGGGCAATAACTAAAATGTATCGCGGCAAGTACGCGCAAAAGTTTTACCCATACGCAGCAACAAACCCCAAACCATCCTTTGATGACTTTAAATATTTTGGCAGATATCATGCCGGGCATGTCGATAATTTTCGGAGATAGGGAGAGATAATAGAAGTATGCGAATCAAGGACAAGATTATTGTAGTCACCGGTGCTGGCGGCGGAATTGGCCGGTCACTGGTAAAGAAGTTCATGGCCGAGGGTGCAAAGGCCGTCGTAGCGACTGATATCAACGCCGAGAGCGCCCGACAAGCGTCGAGTGAACTGGGGTGTATTGCAATGTCTGCTGATGTCGCAAAAGAAGAAGACGTGATTCGCATCATCGAAGACACTGAGAGGGACATCGGCCCCATCGATCTGTTTTGCAATAACGCAGGCGTGATCGCCGGTGCCAGCGAGCAGTCACCCAACGAAGAGTGGCAGTTCCTCTGGGACGTCAATGTCATGGCACATGTTTACAGTACACGCCACTTGGTGCCGAAGATGATCAAACGTGGCGGTGGGTATTTCCTCAATACAGCATCCGCCGCAGGACTGCTCAACCAGATTGGGGGCGCGGGCTATGGCACAACAAAACATGCCGCCGTCGGCTTTTCCGAATGGTTGGCGCTGACCTATGCACACGAGGGCATCAAGGTATCATTGCTCTGTCCGCAAGCCGTTCGCACCGCAATGACGTCCGATACTGACGACCAGGGCATCAAGGCCGCCAGCACGGATGGCATGATGGAGCCAGATCACCTGGCCGACATCGTCGTCGAACATCTTGAACGAGAGGCGTTTCTGATCCTCACCCATGACGAGGTGAAGGTCTATATGCAGCGTAAAACCTCGGATTACGATCGCTGGATAAACGGCATGAATCGGCTGCAGCAACGCTTGGCGGGGAACCTGGATTAACGCCACCGCGCAGAGAAAGGGGTAACGCTTACCGTCTATATTGGATTACACGAGTTTTTAGGGAGACCACATGAAAAAGTCTATAGTAGTGCTGGCCGGTGTCGCAGTTGTAGCGGCTATCGTTTATACACAGCGCGCAGATATTGCAATGCGCATAGCGGAACGCGGTGCTGAGAGGGTAATGAGCGCAAATGTCATCGCTGATATGGAAGACGGCCTGCATGTAGCATTGTGTGGCGCCGGTGGCCCGCTGCCTGATCCCACGCGCTCTGGCCCTTGCATCGCAGTCGTCGCAGGCGCGCAATTGTTTGTCGTTGACGCCGGCACAAACGGCTTGCGCAACCTCATGAGAATGCGCTACCCGGTCGGAAAAATTGAAGCAGTGCTGCTCACCCACTTTCACTCAGACCACATTGATGGACTGGGCGAGATGGCGACCATGCGCTGGGTTAACGGCAACAATGAACAGCCACTTCCGGTGATTGGACCGCAGGGTGTGCAGCAGGTTGTGAATGGCTTTAACGTCGCATACCAACAAGATTCAGTGTACCGGGAAGCGCATCACGGGGAGGCCGTTGCACCGCTCTCGGGAAAGGGCATGGTTGCGCGCCCGTTCCCTGTGCCCGCGCCGCGTCAATTGGAAACGGTCTATGATATGGGCGACGTAAAGATTCAGGCATTCTTGGTAGACCATGATCCGGTCAAGCCGGCGGTGGGCTATCTATTTACGTACAGGGATAGAACGATGCTGATCAGTGGCGATACGGCCAAATCAGATAACGTTGAGTATTTCGCCCAAGGGGTTGATCTACTGGTGCACGAAGCGCTGGCACCCAACCTCGTTGGCGTCATGCATGATGTTGCGACAAAGACCGGCAACCAAAGTATCGCCAAAATTACATTCGACATACAGGATTACCATGCAACGCCGGTGGAAGCAGCGGAAATTGCCAGAGATGCCAATGTCGGCCACCTGCTCTACTATCACATCGTGCCCCCTCTTCTGGTACCCGGCATGGAGGCGGTCTGGCTGGAAGGTGTGGATGATGTGTACCCCGACTACACAGTTGGGGTGGACGGTACCGCTTTTTCCCTGCCGGCAGGCTCCAAAGACATCGTGCATACTAAAGACGGGATTGGACTGTAGAGTTCATCCTCAAGGGGTACCTTTCGTGTACCCCTTACGACAAAAATCCAAAGCTTGATGCTATCAGGCGGCTTTGGATTTACTTGTGCTGTTGCTTGCAACAGGCTCGTTAACCAATGTCGCAAACAATCGCTGGTGATAATCCGCATCGCCGAACAGCGTGTTGATAATCATCAGACGCTTCACATAAAAGCCCACCGACAGTTCGTCCGTCATCCCCATGCCACCATGCAGCTGGATAGCTTCTCCGCCGATCAATCGTCCTGCTCGCCCTGTCATGACTTTTAATGCGAGCAAACTTCTGCGCGCATCGTCCGTGTTGTCCTGCGCCGCACACACCGCTCGGTACAACAGCGACTTGACGTTTTCACAGGCACCAAACATATCCACCATGCGGTGCTGCAGGGCCTGGAATGACCCGATAGCCACGCCAAACTGCTCGCGCGTCTTGCAGTAGTCCAGTGTCTGCGCGTTCAAGGTTTCCATCACACCCAGCGCATTGGCACTCGTCGCCAGGCGCGCCGCATCCACTATCGCATCCATCAGCGCATAACCCTCACCGAGTTTGCCTATCACGGCCTCCGCTTCAACATCATTGAAACGGATATTGGCCGCCTCGTGGCCATCCGTCATACGATAGGTAGTGCGTTCAACACCCGCGGAAGCCGCATCGATCAGAAACAATGTGATACCCGCCGCATCACTCTGCCCACCCGCACTGCGCGCCGCCACGATCAGCTTTTGGGCTGCACCGCCATTAAGCACTACTGTTTTTTCGCCATTGATCAGCCACTTATCATCCGTGGACTTGGCGCTGGTAGTAATGTCAGTCATTGCATAGCGACTCTGGCGTTCCAGATAAGCGAAAGCGCCCTGCAGTTCACCCGAGATAATGGCGGGAATATACTCGCCCTGTAGTGCCTCGCTGCCGCCGGCTTGCAACAGACTGCCAAACAGTAAAACGGTGGCCAAGTAGGGCTCGGCAACAAGTCCTCGACCGAACTCCTGCATGATCACCATGGTATCCACGGGCCCGCCGCCAAAACCGCCATGCTCCTCGGCGAAAGGAATAGATAGCCAGCCCAGTTCGGCAAACTGCTGCCAGTGTTTAGCGCTGAAGCCATGCTCCAGTGCAACCACGGCATTGCGCTGGTCAAACGCGTAGTTCTCCTGCACAAAGCGTGCGATGCTATCGCGTATCTGGTTTTGTTCTTCACTCAAATTGAAATTCATCGTTAGACTCCTACAGGCCAAGCACGTATTTGGCGGTAATGTTTTTTTGTACTTCGTTGGAGCCTCCATAGATCGACGAAGCCCGGCCTCTGAAGTAGTGTTTCTGTGCAGCGTCAGCATACTCATGGCCGAGTTGCGCAGCGGTGAGGTCACCCTGCAATGCTCCGCTGTAGTAAGCGACAACGTCCATGCGCAACTCCTGTATTGCTTGCTGTATTTCAGTACCCTGGAGCTTCAGGAGCGACGACTCCGGGCCCGGTTCCTTACCTTCGGCAATTGACGCAAGAGCGCGCAACTCAGTGAATTCCAGCGCCATCAGATCGATCTCAATATCCGTCAGGCGCTTCGCAAAAAGTGGGTCTTCAAGCAAGCAAAGGCCGCCGTTAACCTCGCGCCGCGCCTGTTCTCGCAATTGCGCCAGGCCGCGCTTGGAATCGGTGACTTCAGCGATAGAGAGCCGCTCCTGAACCAATAGCGATTTCGCGTAAGTCCATCCCTTACCCTCCTCGCCAATACGGTTCTGAACCGGAACCCGCACATTATCGAAAAAGACTTCGTTCAAATGGTGAAAACCGTCAATGGTATTAATAGGGCGAACCGTGACGCCGGGACTCTTCATATCGATCAGGAGGAAAGTGATGCCCTCCTGTTTACGACCAGAGCTATCGGTGCGCACCAGGCAGAAAATCCAGTCCGCATACTGGGCATAGGTTGTCCATATCTTGCTGCCATTGAGAACGTACTCGTCCCCCTCTCTGTCAGCGCGCATTTTCAGGGATGCCAGGTCAGAACCCGCACCGGGTTCAGAGTAGCCCTGGCACCACCAGTCCTTACTTTCTAGAATACGGGGCAGAAACTTCTCTTTCTGCTCATCGTTACCGTAGGCGATAATGACCGACGCGACCATGGTCACGCCGAATGCGATCGCCTCGGGCGCTCCCGCCGCTGCGCGCTCGGAGTTATAAACGAACGACTGGGTGACGGTCCAGTCTGTGCCGCCGTGCTCCACTGGCCAGTGCGGGGCCATCCATCCGCGCTTATGCAAGCGCTTCTGCCATTCCAGCATGCCCTCTTTCATAGTCTTCCAATTACTGCAGGTAGAGGCTAATTCCGCATCCCAGTTTTCAGCCAGGAAATGCCTGGCTTCTTGCTGGAACGCCAGGTCCTTGTCACTTAATCGCGTGTGCATCTAGTGTCTCCTCGTTAAAAATTGAAGTTATCACCCTCATGGAAGCGTCCATAGAGTGCGTCGATTGACTAACGACAATCACGCCGTCAGCGCACGATATCCTCGATATACTGCTGGTCGCGCGTCGGTAAATGAAAACAGCGCCTGTGCGGATCAACACTAGGCGTCAACCACCGCAATCAGCAAAAACCGTTGAGCCGCTGCCGAATAATGTGCTCGGCATCCGCCATGATGGTATCGATCAATTCTTGCACCGTAGGAATGTCATGGATGAGGCCTGCCACCATGCCGCAGGACCAGGCGCCGGCGTCCATGCTGCCCTCCTGCATTATAGTAGGATAGACACCTGCCACTTCCTCGATAATGTCTTCAAACTTGAGCTTGTCCCCCAACGCCGCCTCTTTTTCAAGCAGACGCTCCACCGCAGGGTTGTTCAAGACACGCTCGGTATTCCTCAGCGAACGCATCACCAACCGGGTATCGAGTTCGCTGGCAGCGACAATCGCCTCCTTGACGTTCTGATGCACGGGGGCCTCTTTGGTGGCGATAAAACGGGTTCCCATATTGATGCCTTCTGCACCCATGGCCAGCGCTGCGACTAGGCTACGGCCATCTGCCATGCCACCCGACGCGACGAACGGTATAGACAACTCGTCAGCCGCACGCGGCAGTAAAATAAAGTTGGGAATATCATCTTCACCCGGATGACCACCACATTCAAAACCGTCCACAGACGCCGCGTCGCATCCAATTGCCTGCGCCTTCAATGCGTGCCGGACAGCTGTACACTTATGGATCACCTTGATACCCGCATCCTTCAACATGGGCAACCATTGGGCCGGGTTATTGCCTGCGGTTTCTACCACGGTTACACCACTGTCTATGATGACCTGAAACAGACCGGGATAATCGGGTGGGGTCAGCGTAGGAAGAAACGTGATATTCACACCAAAAGGCTTGTCTGTCATGGTGCGACAACGCGCAATTTCTTTGGCCAATTTCTCGGGGGTCCCCTGCGTAAGACCCGTGATTATGCCAAGCCCTCCGGCATTGGAGACAGCGGCAGCCAACTCGGCCAGTCCTACAAAGTGCATGCCTCCCTGGATGATAGGGTGTTCTATGCCCAGCAATTCAGTAATTCGGGTTTTCATGGATATCCTGTGGTTTAATTAATAGACGACGATAAATTCATTTGACATTGTAAATGCCAAAAGATAGAAAACCAACCAAAAAACGAAGGACTTTCAGCCTCCCTTCGCTTCTTCGACCATAGGATGAGTAACCCGACAACGTGACACAGATTAGCAGCGAAAACCAACCGTACGTGGTGTCCTATGCACATGAAGAGCCGCATGTGCTGCGAGCGCGCTTCGCCCAATGGGGTTACCTATACATCAAGCAATACGTCGACCACGCCGAGTGCGAGAGCTTGCTGAACCAGTTACTGGGTGCCTCCAAACCCTACGTCGAGCGCGACGGATTGGAGGCACCCCAGCTGAGGGGCGTACCTTTTTTCGAAACAGACCCTGCCTGGGATGAGATCTATCCCAGAATCCAGTCATTGGAAGCCTTCCACAGTTTTTTTCACCATCCCCACGTCACGGAACTGATGGAGTTGGTTCTGGGCAAGAAAACGTTTGTTTACCCAATGAAGATGGCGCGCATCTCCACGCCCGGCAGGATCGGTTACGAAACGCCGCCCCATCAGGATGCCCATTCGCATCATGCGGGGCCAACCATGGCGGGTTTCTGGGTCGCGTTGCACAACGTGACTGAGGCAATGGGGCGTGTAAAGGTGTTACCCAAATCGCACGAGCGTGGCGTGCGCCCCGTGTTCACGACTAGAGGCGTGGGCGGCGTCCAGTGCGAAATTTATGACGACGAAAACACCTGGCATGTGTCAGATTTTGATGCGGGCGATGTGCTTATATTCCACTCTTGCACCGTGCATAAGGCCGAGCCCAATACCACCGAGAATACTGTCCGCATGAGTGTCGATACACGTTTTTGCGACCATGGCGCACCGGTATTCTCAACTAATCTGGACCCGCACCACGGTTGGCGCATCGAGGGGCTGGACTGGGCATCCATTTACCGCAACTGGGAGGGTTCACGCTACCAGTATTATTGGCGCGACTACCCCAACCTGTTTTGACCAATTACGTTACTGACGTGCCGCCAGTTGGCGTTGTATTTCGCGTGCAAACAGCCACAGCCGGTCCTGTCCCCATAGCGAGAGCAGTTCCTCGCCAGATTCGTCCAGCAACCTGAAGCTGGGAACGCCCCATAATCCCGAGTGGTACATTGCCAGTCGATTAGTTTCCAGCAGAGACTCCCAGCCGGGTTGGCCGACTAGCGTGCTGGCCGTATTCCAATCAAGGCCGGCCTCCTCGACCACTTTTCGCAGACCCCTGTCCGTACTGGTATTCACGCCCTCGGCAAACGCACAGCGCAAAAATGCGCTAATCAATTCTATACCCTTGCCCTGCTCTGATGCCCAGGAAAACAGCGAATAAGCCCGCCGCGCCGGATTACCGATCGGATCGTAGAAATTGCCGAACGGCACGCCCGCCGCGCGTGCCTCGCGGGCAGTGTCAGCAAAAATATACATACCTTTTTGGCGCGTCACCGGCACGCCGCGCATCACCATCGGCAGCACTGGACGCACCGCAAGCTTGACGCCTGTCTCGCGCGCTAAAAGGACAGCACGGTCAAAACTGATGGCCGTATAGGGGCTGCGCAAGGAGGGGAAAACCTCCAGCGTCAGCCTTCCAGTATCCTTTAACACTGCGGGCTCAATGACAGGTCTGGGCATCAGCATCGGTGCGCCTGGCTTTCGGTCAAGGCCTAGCTCTGCTAACCGCTGCTCAAGGTGATAGAGCCGATCGACTCCCCAGTACCACTCTCCGCCATAGTAAAACATAGCGCCAGAATAATGATTGAGCTCCTCACGTCGTGCGGCACCCGCCGCTATACGCTCTTTAATAGCAGTCTCAGAGACTCGTCCGAACTGCTCCGCGAAGCTTGCCAGCGCGGCGTCATCATCCCTCCATAACGCTTCGCTCACACGCGCCGCGCGCTCTATGACACCCTGGCTTTGCTGCCCCGCCAAAATCGCCGTGGCCAGTTGCACCCGTTCATATCGCAAAGGTTCATCGTGTCTAGGAAAACTCAGGCCATAATCAGCCGCGACGTGGAACGCGTCGTACCGAGACAGTTGCAGCAACAGCTCGGGTTCGGCGGCATTCTTCCCGAGTGGCCCGCTGACAAGATGACAAGTGAGTTGAATGTCGTAGCGCGCCGCAAGTGCCGGTAACACCTGGGCAGCAAGATGGCTGTAGCCATCCTCTATCTGGTGAAAATACTCCACGACATGTGACTTACCGGCTTTGATGCGCACCTTCTCCGCCTTAGCTCTCTGCTTGGCAAGTCGCTCTGGCTTGCACACATGAGTCATCACTTTGGATGTGACCCAGCGCAAGGCGGCGCCGGGATCCATGGTGGCTGCACCGCCCTGCTCTTTGAACTCTTCCGTCATTATCGTGTTACTCCGATCAGCACGCGCAGGCAGTGTGGCATCGCTATTACGCTGGCGCAATTAGCGCTGCCCCCATTCAATCGTTATGTGCCGCATCAGCATGACAAATAATTTTACGCAACAGCTGCACAATGAGCCGGATACTGGTTTTTTTGCTTAGCCCCTGATACTGGCGCAGCCTGTTCCAATGCTCAAACGAGGCAACGGCATCAACCATCTCCCGCTCGTCGGCCGACAAGCGCTGCAGTTCAGGTAACCAGTCGTCGAGATCCTTGCGCAGTTGACGCTGCGCGCGGGCGTACTGCTCCTGCAATATCGAATAGCGCCATAACTGCGCCTTGGTGGTCAAAAAGTGATTACCAATCGCCTCATACGCCAGCGCGCGCTGCTCCACCGCATGCACCAGCCGCTCCTCCAACGGCCCCGCACGGTTCCCTCCGGCAAACAAGTCCTGATACTGTTCACGGATCACGGTATCAGCAGAGGCAAAGAGACTTTCCATATCGGAAAAATGTCGGAAAACCGACCGAATACCGACACCGGCTCGCTCCGAGACCTGTTGCGCGGTGGGTACCAGCACGCCCTCTGCAACAAGCTTAAGCATAGCGTCGATTATAGCTTGCCGGCTACGCTCGCTGCGCAGTCGTCGACCATCAGGTGGGGCTTCTTTTTGCTGTGTTGGCATATTCAGGGGCATCGCATAAGTGATCTGTTGGCCGCACAAGAGAGGCTTGCGCAACCACTCACTTAATGACACCATATATGCCATTTGTTTGCAAGGCACACCGACCTTCCGTGCCTGAAACCGTCAGGCGCTAATCAATCAGTTGTTAAAAGGTATCTGCCATATGAAATACGAGACGCAAGACAATATCGCTACGATTACCATCGACGACGGCAAGGCCAACGTGGTCGGTCTTGAATTCCTTGACGCGATAAACGCGTTTCTCGATCGTGCTGAGCTCGAAAAAGTCGGGGCGATTATCCTGCGCGGACGTGAGGGCATGTTTTCGGCCGGCTTCGATCTCGGCGAGTTTAAAAAAGGCCCCGCGGCGGGTATGGCGATGGTCGCGAAAGGTTTTCAGTTACTGATACGGTTGTACGGGTTTCCGTTACCCTTGGTCGCGGCCTGCACCGGGCACGGTATCGCAATGGGCGCGTTTATTATGATGGCCTGTGACTCACGCATCGGTACGCGTGGCAATTACAAAATTACGCTCCCTGAAACAGCCATTGGTATGGAACTGCCCTACACACTACTCGAACTGACAGCTTCACGCGTGCCGCCACAGTTTATGACACGTGTCGCAATTCAATCGGAAGTGTTCGCCCCGGATCAGGCAATTGCGGCAGGCTTTCTGGATGAGGTGGTCGAAACACAGGAACTCAATGCTCGGGCGCATGAAGTTGCGGCACACCTCGCCAAGCTACCGCAGACAGCCTATGCCGCCAATAAACTGTTTGTGCGCAAAAATGCGTTGGCGGCGATGACTGAAGAACTCGACAAAATGGTCGCGCAAACATCATGAGCCAGGATTTATCAGCACTTTGATCAAATATTGTCTGCCAGAAGCCAGAAGCCCGGTCCCTACTCAAGAACGTACTGGGGGCAACTGCCCCTCGACCAGTTCCAACTGTCCTGAACGACGCTCCAGCCAATGCTGAAGTTGAGTATTCATCGCGCCAAGACCGCCAATACGCGCCAACAGTCTGTCCGCTGCGATTTTGTTATCGCCAGCAAGTGACTGATAGTGCCACCACGCTCTTTGAAACAACCATTGGGTATAGCTACTGATGATCCGCTCTCCCTCGGCTTCCCCGCTGATAAATCGATGCATGCCAAGAAAGCGCGGGATGCTGCCGCCAGGATTCGCTGCCAACCAACTACTATTGTGCTCAATCACATCCAACACATCGGGAAACTGATCCCGACAGAGCGTTTCCAGAATAGGCAAAAGGGTATCGGGTATCTCATCCTCTGGCAGGAACTCTCCCGAACATACCTGCGGGTTATTCATGCGCTGTACCCACGCATCAACATGCGGCGCCCTCTCCTGCATGAGCGCCTTGGGGACGGGGTCACGTCCAAGGTGCGCATACAGCGGCCCCATAAATCCAAAATCGCCAACACTGGGTCTGGAGCCCAGTAGGAAGTCGTAGTGGGCAAAATGTTCGTTCAATTGCTCAAGGAAAGACAAGTAAGCCGCTTCGATCCCGGGGATGGTCTGCTCTGTGATTCCCAGCGCCGGCACCATGCCACGGAAAGGTCGGGACGTCTTCTCGCCAATAACAATTTGCTGCTCGTAGCTCGCGGAGGGGTCACTGAGCTTGCCAAATTCGGACATGACGAAGTCATGCTGCTGCTCAAGTACACTCCAGCGGTAGTGCATCGCCGGGATAACCAACCATTCATCACCATAGAGCTCCAGTAGCAATGCGACCAAACGCTGCACTGGCGTCGACGGATACACTGACACCTGAGGATGTCGCGCTTCCAGGAAATCAATAATATCCGTCGTGTCCTGGACATACTCTCCGGACGCCGTTTGCAGCACCGGAATGATCGGCGCACCGATATTGGGCAGGATGGTCTCCCTATAAACCTTTCGAGTCGCCGTTCGCTCCTCCCAGTCCAGCCCTTTATAACGCAGGTAAGCTCGCGCCTTGCCCGTAAACAGAGAATGCTCACTACCGAACAACATGTAGGCGGCTGCCATATCCTGCTCTCCTGCACATATTAATTGACATATATACTGTCATTATTTTATCCGTCAATCAATCTTGCCGCCTGAATTCACGCTATTTGCGTAAATACCACAGGTATATATTTGACATTTGCTATAACCTATACTTCAGGCGCCATTCTTCGATTAATGTTGGGTGGCCGCGAAATAAGGACACCGCGTTGCAGCTCAAACTGAACTTTTTGTTGCATCCATACTCCAAATTTTTGACTTAAAACCAGCAGCGTGAGGCGCTCGAAACGCCCGCCCCGCAGAGACCGGACAACAGCATTTTGAACTATCTACGTTACATCCGGGGCACTATTGGCCTGGCCCTAGCAGCGTTCATTTTCAGCACCATGGCGTTACCTGCATGGAGCCTGATGGAGTACACGCAGGCCCAGCGTGACACCATTCTGGAACTCGTCGAACAGCTGCAGGATCGCCACTATGCCAAGCTCGCCTACGATGATGAGCTCTCGTCCCAGCATCTGGATAATTACATCGATAGCCTGGACAGCAGCAAAATGTTCTTCCTGGCCGCAGATGTCGCCGAGTTTGAGCAGTATCGCTCAACGATGGATGATGAGATTAAGGAAGGCAAGCTGGATGCCGGCTATGCAGTATTCAACCGTTTTCATGAGCGCTTGCAGGAGCGACTCGAAACGCTTATCGAGACACTTCCCGCTGCAGTCGACGCCATGGACTTTTCTGTGAAAGAAAGTATTTCGCTGGACATGGAAAACCGCCAATGGGCGAGTGACGAGGCGGAGCTCGCCGATCGGTGGCGCAAGCAATTGAAGAACCAGGTGTTGAGCCTGAAGCTGGCCGACAAGGATGGCGAAGAGATCGTGCCTACGCTTAAAAAGCGCTATAAGAACCAGCTGAAAAGCGTAAAGCAATACAACAGCCAGGACGTGTTCCAGATATATGCCAATGCCTTGACTGAATTGTACGATCCGCACACCAACTATTTGTCACCGCGCTCAACCGAGAATTTCAATATTAATATGAGCCTGTCGTTGGAAGGCATCGGTGCGGTGCTGCAAATGGAGGATGAATACACCAAAGTGAGCAGCCTGGTCGCCAAGGGGCCTGCCGATAAACAAGGAGAATTGCGCCCAGCTGACCGTATCGTCGCTGTCGGCCAGGGTGGAGAAGGAACGCTGGAGGATATCGTTGGCTGGCGACTCGATGAAGTCGTGGAGTTGATCCGCGGTCCCAAAGACACAGTGGTTCGTCTGGAAGTCATTCCAGCGAAATCAAAGTCCACAGACGAGCGCAAGGTCATCACTATAGTGCGCAACAAGGTGAGGCTGGAGGAGCAATCGGCACAGAAAAAAGTCCTCGAAATGCCGCATGGCGACCAGATGGTGAAAATAGGAATCATTGATATTCCTGCGTTTTACATCGATTTCGACGCGATGCGCCGAGGCGAGAAGGACTATAAAAGCACCACGCGGGATGTAAAAATCCTGCTTCAGGAATTACAGGCTGAGGGTGTAGACGGCATTGTGATCGATTTGCGCAACAATGGTGGCGGTTCTCTGCAGGAAGCCAACGAACTCACCGGACTGTTCATCGAATACGGCCCTACCGTGCAACTCCGATATTCCTCGCGACGCGTAGTGCGTGATGGCAAAAGGCTTAAGAGCCCTTACTACGAAGGCCCGCTGGTTGTGCTGGTGAATCGACTGAGTGCATCCGCATCAGAGATTTTTGCTGGAGCGATGCAGGATTACCAGCGCGCCATCATTGTCGGTGATCGCTCCTTCGGAAAAGGCACGGTGCAAACGCTTATCCCACTAACAGAGGGACAGCTTAAGATAACTGAAGGCAAGTTTTATCGTATATCGGGCGAAAGCACTCAGCACCGCGGCGTCCTTCCGGATGTGGAGTTCCCCTCAGTTTACAATACGGATGAGATCGGCGAGAGTGCACTGGATCATGCGCTGAACTGGGATAATATCCCTCCCACACGATACGGCCATTATGACGATCTGTCCGTCATACTGCCGTCCATCCGATCGCAATTTCTCGAGCGCAGCGGCCACAACCCCAACTTTGTCTTCCTGCAAGACCAGGTGTCGCTAGCGGAGGAAACACGCAAGATCAAAGAATTGCCGCTCCAAGAGGCAGCGCGTATAGCTCTGCGTGACAGCCAGGAAGCGAAAGCACTGGGTATCGAAAATAAACGCCGTAAGGCCGAAGGTGAAGAACCGCTCACATCACTCGAGGATGAGGATGACGCTTCCGATGATCTGGAGCAAAATGCAGGTATCGACGCTGAAGACGTGGACGCTACCAAGGAAGAGGAAGAAGAAGATGACGTACTGCTTGAAGAAGCCGGCCACGTGCTGATTGATGCGGTTCTGTTGAAAAAACAAGGGCTCGCGCTGAATCAGGACAAAAAGCAAGTTAATTAGGAAACCGGCTGTGACCCGAACCAGGACAGGGTGTCATGCAGTTGAACAACATCGCCCACGATGATCAGAGTAGGTGCCGCCGGTTGCGCACGCGAAACGATATCCACCATCGTCGAGAGAGTACCTCGCGATACTTTTTGCTCCGTCGTAGTCGCTCGCTCGATCAGTGCCACAGGAGTATCAGGCGAGCGTCCATGCGCTTGCAGCTGCGCACAAATCGTCGGCAACCCCATCAGCCCCATGTAGAAGACCAGGGTTTCGGTAGTCGACCGAAATGTCGTCCAGTCATGCTCCACCTTGTCGCCCTTTAAATACCCTGCAACGAAACGAACCGATTGCGCGTAATCGCGATGAGTCAAGGGAATGCCGGCATAGCAGGCAGCGCCATTGGCCGCGGTAATACCCGGAACCACCTGAAACGGAATATGGTTCTGGGCCAGCAGTTCGATCTCCTCTCCCCCGCGTCCGAATACAAAAGGGTCACCGCCTTTGAGACGCACCACGCGCTTACCCTGCTGCGCTAATTCCACCAGTAATTGATTGATCTCCGCTTGCGGCACATGATGCTCAGCGCGCCGCTTTCCTACATAGATTCGCTCGGCGTCGCGCCTGGCCATATCAACTATCTCGGCGGACACCAGACGGTCATATAAAACAACGTCAGCGCTTTGTAATAGTCGCGCCGCTTTGAAGGTCAGCAAATCAGGGTCTCCCGGCCCAGCGCCAACCAGGTAGACTTCGCCGACATAGAGTGCGCTGGTATCCTGCAGCTGCTCGCGCAGCTGTTGCTCTGCCTGCTGCTCTCTGCCGGCCAAAACCTGTTCGACCAGCGTACTTTCCAGGGCTTTTTCCCAGAACAACCGTCGCGCTGTCTCCTTGGGGATCGCGTCTTTCACAAGCTGACGAAAACGCCCCGCAAATTCGGCCACCCGCCCGTACTTCCCAGGCACCATTGCCTCTATTTTACGCCGCAGTATTCTCGCCAATACGGGACTACGCCCGCTGCTGCTGATGGCGATTAGCAGCGGATTACGATCGACAATGGAGGGAAAGATAAAACTGCACAGCTCTGGGGAGTCCACAACATTGACCTGAATGTACAGGCGCGTTGCATCACCATAGACCTGCTGATTAACGACCTTATCGGAAGTGGCAGCCACGACCAGCCGTTTACCGTGCAGATCGCTCTCTTGATAGAGCGCCTGCTGCCAGACTCCGCCACTTTCTGCGATCATCACCTGCAAGTCGGCAGTGATGGTCGGCGCAACAACGGTAATTCTTGCACCAGCAAGTGACAGCAGCCGCGCCTTGCGCTCGGCCACAACACCACCACCCACCAACAGAACAGGCACGCCAACGAGTTTCAGACAGACGGGAAGAAACTCCACAGCCCTACCCTCCTAGGTTGCTGGCACCACCCATATAAGATTGAAGTACGTCCGGCACAGCAATACTGCCGTCGGCGCACTGATAGTTCTCCATGACCGCCACGAGTGCTCGACCCACGGCAAGGCCTGAGCCATTCAAGGTATGCAGAAGCTCTGGTTTCCCGGTCACCGGGTTGCGCCACCGCGCCTGCATTCTGCGGGCCTGGTAATCACCGAAGCTGCTGCATGAGGATATCTCGCGGTAGGTGTCCTGGGCGGGCAACCACACCTCAAGATCGTACGTTTTCTGTGCAGAGGCGCCCATATCTCCCGCGCACAAGACGACCTTACGGTAAGGTAACTCCAACAGCTGCAAAATCGTTTCCGCGTGCCCCACCAGCTGCTCCAGCGCCTGCGGGGATTGCGCGGGGCGGACAAACTGCACCAGTTCCACTTTCTCAAACTGATGCTGGCGAATCATGCCGCGTGTGTCCCTGCCATAACTACCGGCTTCACTGCGAAAACACGGCGTATGACAGACGAAGCGGATGCCGTGACTGCCCAATTCAGCATCGTCGAAAATTCTGTCGCGCGCGATATTCGTCACCGGGACTTCTGCGGTGGGAATGAGGTACAAATCTTGGTCGGCGCGCAGTTTAAACAAATCCTCTTCGAACTTGGGCAGTTGTCCGGTGCCCAGCAGAGACGCCCGATTGACAATATAAGGCACATAGACTTCGGTGTAGCCGTGCTCCCGAATATGCACATCGAGCATGAACTGCGTCAGGGCGCGGTGCAGCCGCGCCAGATCACCGTACATAACGGTAAAGCGCGAACCGGTAATCTTGCCTGCCGTCTCGCCATCGAGCAGCTGCAGACCCTCTCCGAGCTCAACATGGTCTTTTACCTCAAATTCAAACTGTCTTGGCACACCCCAGCGCATCAGCTCCGCATTGTCCGCTTCTGTGCTGCCTGCGGGTACGTCTGCCAAAGGGACATTGGGGACATCAAGTAACAGCTCTTCCAGCTCGGCCTGAGCTTGCCTGGCTTGCTCGGTTAGCACGTCCAGTTGCGCGCCTATTTTTTCCAGGGTGGCATTAACCTCAGCCTTTGCCTCATCGACGCTCACGCCCTGGCTGACCAGTGACCCTATTTTTTTGGAGGCACTTTTGCGTTCCGCGAGCAGATTTTGAGAATCGATATCTGCCTGTTTGCGCTTGGCGTCCAGCTCAGTAAAAAGTGCCCCATCAAAGTGATATCCTCGCGCCAGTAGAGCGCTTGCGACGCCCTGAAGGTCTTGCCTGACCATCTTTAAATCCAACATCTTGACCGTTCCTGTAACAGTTCCTTGGGATAAGCGTTTGGCCCGTTCTGGCGTCTATCTAAACCAGTAATCGGGTGAAGTGTATGGCCAGCCCCGCCATCATCACACAAACAACAGCGCTGGCCAGCATATAGCCAAGTGCCTCTAAGGTGTTGCCCGCCTCAAACAGCAAAATGGTCTCCAGGGAAAACGTGGAAAAAGTCGTGAATGCACCCAGAAAGCCCACCATTATAACGCTGCGCCAATCCGCGTGTATAAACTCGCGCTCCACCAGGAGTACGTAGACTATCCCGATAGCGAAAGACCCCATCACATTAACCAGCAGTGTTGCTAGGGGAAAGTGTCCCTCCCACCTCGCGTGTATCCAATTTGATAGCACATAGCGCGAAACGGCGCCGGAAGCGCCGCCAAGTGCAATGAACAGTAGGTATTTCATGCCTGCGCGACCCGCTCAATCGTAACGAAGTAGTGTACTGGTTTTATCGCGCTGCCGCAGGTAGTCGAGCTTCTCCTGAATCTTCTGCTCCAGCCCACGCTCCACCGGGAAATAGTAGCGCCGATCACGCAGCGATTCGGGGAAATAGTTTTCACCCGCCGCATAAGCCTCACTCTCATCGTGAGCGTTGCGATAATCGGCGCCATGCTCCATGGATTTCATCAGTGCAGTGGGCGCATTGCGCAGGTGCAGCGGCACTTCCTCGCTGACACCGCGCTCAACATCAGCCCGGGCGGCCTTATAGGCGCTATAAACAGCATTACTTTTGGCAGCGCAGGCCAGATACACAAGTGCCTGGGCAATCGCCAACTCCCCCTCGGGAGAACCCAGTCGCTCCTGCACCTGCCAGGCTTCAAGCGCCAGTGTCAGCGCACGCGGATCGGCATTGCCGATATCTTCACTCGCCATGCGCACAACGCGTCTGGCGATGTACAAGGGGTCACAGCCGCCGTCCAGCATGCGACAGAACCAGTACAGGGCGGCATCGGGCGAGCTGCCGCGCACGGCTTTATGCAATGCGCTGATCTGGTCGTAGAACAGATCGCCGCCCTTATCGAAGCGCCGCAATGAGGCCTGCAGCACCTCGTCCAGCATTTTAGCCGTGATAGTGCCCGCCTCTGCCAAGTCCGCTGCAAGTTCGAGCAGGTTTAACGCCCTGCGTGCATCGCCATCGGCCTGCGCCGCTATCAACGCCAGGCATCCGTCGTCGACTGCGACGCTCAGCTCCAGTGCCGCCAGGCCGCGCCCAAGCACTGACTCCAGCTCGGCAGACTCCAAGGGTCGCAATTTGTAGACTCGGGCGCGCGACAGCAGCGCATTGTTCAGTTCGAACGAGGGGTTCTCAGTCGTTGCACCGATGAAAATAACGGTACCATCTTCAACATAGGGCAAGAATGCATCCTGCTGTGATTTGTTGAAGCGGTGCACCTCATCAACGAACAACACCGTGTCACGGCCCTGCGTCTTGTAATGTCTGGCTTGAGTAATTGCCTCACGAATGTCTTTTACGCCGCTTAACACTGCAGACAGCTGCAGGAAGTGCGCGTTGGCGTGTCCGGCAGCGAGCCGCGCCAGCGTCGTTTTTCCGACACCGGGCGGACCCCAGAAAATCATGGAATGCAATTGCCCGGAATCTATCGCCTGGCGCAGTGGCTTGCCCGGCGCAAGAATATGGATCTGGCCAGAATAGTCCGCCAGAGTGCGGGGCCGTAAGCGAGCGGCTAGCGGTTGGTAACCGCTGTCGCGGCTCTCTACCTCGGACGAGGACAGCGTGTTCGTCGCATCGAACAGGTCATTCGTCATAGTAAAATAAATCGGCTCCGGGTGGCGGCGTAAACTCAAAATCCACACTGCCAAGTTCACTGTCGCTGTCCAGATCGGCAAACGTGATTACCACACGCTGGTCCAGATTGTCCTGGATTTCCATTCCCGCAAGCTGTCCATTTTCCAAGCGCAGGGTCAGCTGCCTAAACCCGACGCCACTCGCCAACGGTGTGAGCACAAAGGTGCCCTTAGCGGTGCGCTCTACCTGAAATTTTTCTCGCAGGGCCGTTTCGTCGCCACCAAGGATCTGTAACGGCGTCATGTCGGCATCAGTAGTCACCGGACGACGCGTCACAGTTTCCAGATCGCGATCGTAATGCCAGATAAATTCCGGACCAGCGATGATCAACTGTTCATCTGGATGCTGTATCTCCCAGGCAAAGTAGCCTGGCCGCAGCAGGCGAAACAGGCCACCAGATTCAGCTAACAGCGCGTTGTCCTGCCCGTACTGCATTTGCGTAAAGCTGCCCTGCAAGCGCGTGATGGGTGCCAGCTCGGTGAGCAGTTCATCGACGTCGCCGCCGGTCTGCGCCACAGACAGCAGCGGCAGGACCGACAGCCACAGAACAAAAAAGTATTTCATCATCAGCTTTCCAGTGAGGCGCTCAGGATTCACGCGGTGGTGGAGCCAGCACTTCACGCTGACCGTTGGTGCCCATCTCGGTGACGACGCCCGCCGCCTCCATGGCTTCGATCAGGCGCGCAGCACGATTGTAACCAATACGCAGCTTGCGCTGCACCGACGATATCGAAGCTCTTCTACTCTGTGTGACGTAATACACGGCTTCATCGTACAGCGCGTCACTCTCGTCATCTTGGCCTTCTGCTTCGGACTTCAGTTCGCCAGGCGTAACAGCAGTGTTACTGCCCTCGTCCAGTAACCCGTCGATGTAGAGCGGCTCACCACGACGTTTCCAGTCGGCCACCACACGGTGCACCTCTTCGTCGCTGCAGAATGCACCGTGTACGCGATTTGGTACACCGCTGCCCGGCGGTAAATACAGCATGTCACCATGCCCCAATAATTGCTCCGCCCCGCCCTGATCCAGGATGGTGCGGGAATCAATTTTTGAAGATACCTGGAACGCGATCCTGGTCGGCACATTCGCCTTGATCAAGCCTGTTATCACGTCTACTGACGGCCGCTGGGTCGCCAGAACCAGGTGAATACCAGCAGCGCGTGCTTTCTGGGCGATACGGGATATCAATTGCTCCACCTTTTTACCAACCACCATCATCATGTCGGCAAACTCATCAATCACCACCACGATGCTCGGCAGCTTTTGAAGATCGGGGGCGATTTGCTCCTCGTCGGTGGCTGCAAACAAAGCGTCGGGCTTCCAGATCGGGTCAGATAGCGGGGTACCCGCTCTGGCAGCGTCTATCACCTTGCGGTTGTAGCCCGCCAGGTTGCGCACACCCAATGCTGCCATCAGTTTGTAGCGTCGTTCCATTTCAGCGACACACCAGCGCAACCCATTGGCTGCGTCTTTCATGTCGGTAATCACCGGCGTCAACAGGTGCGGAATGCCATCGTAAACGGACAGCTCCAGCATTTTCGGGTCGACCAGGATCAAGCGAACATCAGCGGGCCCGGATTTAAACAAGAGGCTCAGAAGCATTGAGTTTACGCCGACCGATTTGCCCGAGCCAGTAGTGCCCGCAACCAACAGGTGCGGCATTTTGGCGAGGTCTGCCACTACCGGCTGACCCGAGATATCATGGCCTAACGCAAGCGTCAGAGGCGACTTGGACTCCTCGAATGCCTTGGAGGCCAGCACTTCCTTGAAGTTGACGATCTCACGATCCTCATTGGGTATCTCTATGCCGACCACAGATTTACCCGGGATTACCTCCACCACACGCACACTGATGACCGCCAGAGAACGTGCCAGGTCTTTAGCGAGGTTGGAGATGCGCGATACCTTGACACCTGCAGCCGGTTGAATTTCAAAGCGTGTGACCACGGGGCCCGGGTATACCGCCACCACCTCAGCCGACACCCCAAAATCCAGCAACTTGAGCTCCAGCACCTTGGACATCTTCTCAAGGGCTTCATTGGAAAAACCCTTATCGGGATCCTTGATCTGATCATCAAGCAAATCCAGATGCGGCAAGTCCCCTGTAGCGGGCGCTTCAAAAAGCGTTTGCTGCTTCTCACGCTCGGTCCGGTCACTCTTCTCAATAGGGGCATTAAGCGACTTGATCTTGGGTGGCTGGCGCTGCTTGGTCTTTTCCACGTGTTCGATGATGACCATCTTGCGCGCGTCCACCGCCTTCTCGCGCTTGCGCGTGTCGCGAAATTCACTAAGTCCTTTCGCGAATCGAGCGCGAACTGTGGTGAACGTCGCAATGCTCCAGCCACCCATTTTTTCCAGCAGGGTCAGCCAACTCAGATCAGTGAAGATCGTCATGCCAAAAAGGAAGATCGCCAGCAGGATAAGGCGACTGCCCACGGGACTAAATGCTACCGTAAAGCCGCTTCCGATCGCCTGCCCCAGAATACCGCCAGCGCCCTGTGGCAAGGAGGACATTCCAGAATCGTTCATGGCCGCCAGAGAGGTGCCGGCAATCATCACCAGAACTAGCCCCAGCGCCCTGATGCCAAAGGCAGTCCAGTCGAACGCGTTGGGATGCTGCCGCTGCAACAAGAGCACCACTGCGCGATAAGCGAGCAGCAAGGGAAACAGGTAGGCTGCATAGCCAACAAGAGAGAAGAAAACATCTGCCAACCAGGCCCCTGTTGGCCCGCCCAGATTACTGATCGGGTCACCACTGCCGGTCGCCGACCAGCTAGGATCGCTCGCACTGTAGGTGACGAGCGCCATTAGCAGGTACATGCACACGGCCGCGACGCCGATAAAAGCACCCTCGCGAAACCGCGAGCCGAGATGGCTGTCAGTGTTAGTAGTGTCGGGCACGGCCTTGATTGTCCTTGCTGAGGTAGCCCAGCGGAGAATTATTCTTACAAAACGCCGCTATCGAGGTCATAGCAAGAAGTAATTGTGCGCTCATTTATGTTTTATTTCAAAAGGTTATGCGGTTTATTTAAAGTGCCCCTGATCTTTGTCGGGACACCGCCTTTAAAGTACCATAGATGACTCCAATACAGAACGAATTGGCTGGGGCAGCGCCTACAAATTCGCTGCACAAAAGAACTCTGTAGGCGGCCCCCGGCCTGCGTGATTAGCGAATCGCAGCAGGACCGCAGCAAATGGGCCGACACAGTATATGACGCACTATCGACAACATTGAGCAGGAAGCAATTTCATGAGTAATATCAAACACCACCGCCTGATCATCCTTGGCAGCGGCCCCGCGGGCTATACCGCTGCTGTTTATGCAGCACGCGCAAATCTGAAGCCGATTGTTATCACCGGCATTCAGCAGGGCGGCCAGCTGACTACCACGACCGAGGTAGAGAACTGGCCAGGCGGCCATGCCGACCTGCAAGGACCTGAGTTGATGCAGCAGATGCAAGAGCACGTAGAGCGCTTTGACGCTGAAGTAGTGTTCGATCACATAGAGTCAGTAGATCTTAATGTACGCCCCTTTCGTCTTAAAGGGACGTCTGAGTACAGCTGTGATGCGCTGGTGATTGCCACCGGGGCTTCGGCCCAATATCTGGGCCTACCCAGCGAGGAAGCTTTTGCGGGCAAGGGTGTAAGCGCATGCGCGACCTGTGATGGCTTTTTTTACCGTAACCAGAAAGTGGCCGTCATCGGCGGCGGCAATACCGCCGTTGAAGAGGCGCTGTATCTTTCCAATATCGCTTCCGAGGTTGTGCTGGTGCATCGCCGCGATAGCCTGCGCTCCGAGAAAGTCCTGCAGGATCGACTTTTCGCGCGGGAAAAAGAGGGCAAGGTCAAAATCCTGTGGAATCACACACTGGACGAAATTGTTGGCGACGCCTCCGGTGTCACCGGCATGCGTGTGAAAGCTGTCAAGGATGGGGCAATCAGCCAAGTCGATCTGTCTGGGGTCTTTATCGCCATCGGTCACAAACCCAATACCGACATGTTTGCCGGGCAATTGGAGATGAAGGACGGCTACCTGACTATTCATAGCGGCACCCACGGTAATGCGACTACGACCAGTATCCCGGGCGTTTTCGCAGCAGGCGACGTAGCAGACCATATCTACCGACAGGCGGTTACTTCGGCGGGCTTCGGTTGCATGGCGGCACTCGATGCGGACAAATATCTGGACGCGCTCTGAGTCCTTGTCGATATGCGCCGCGTGCCATTTCTGGACAGCGACGGTGATTTTCCGCCCACCTGTGAGGCCCTGGAAAGTCCTAGCGGGCTGCTAGCGGCCGGGGGGGCTCTCTCCACGGCTCGCCTGCTAGGCGCTTACCGCCGCGGTATCTTCCCTTGGTACGAAGCGCCGCAGCAGATATTGTGGTGGACGCCAGACCCGCGCTCGGTGCTCTTTCCCGACAATCTGCATGTTTCAAGATCACTGCGTAAAACCTTGCGGGCAAACCGCTTTCATCTTGCGGTGGACCGTAATTTCTCTGCAGTTATGCTCGCGTGCGCGCAGTTACGCCGCAACAGCAAGGGCACCTGGATAGATGACGATATGATGACAGCATACGGCGGCCTGCATGCACTTGGTTTTGCACATTCGATCGAGGTTTTGGATGCGCAAGGAACACTATTAGGGGGGTTGTACGGTGTATCGCTGGGACGCGTATTCTTTGGTGAGTCCATGTTCAGTCGATCATCGGACGCATCCAAAGTCGCATTGGTAGCGCTGGTTAATGTTGCCAGGCGCGGTGGGCTCCATATGATCGATTGCCAGGTGGAGAACGAACATCTAAATTCCTTAGGGGCCAGCAACATCAGCAGGCTGGACTTCGAACAGCGTCTTAAGCAAACTATAGACGTTAAACCTGAAGGCGATATTTGGCACCTGCCTGCCACTTGTGGAGAATTGGCGTGACTTCATCCCTGCGCGATCTCAAGGTATACACTACCTACCCCCACAGTTGTAGCTACCTGGAAGGCAGGGAGGCCACCACACTTTTCGTCGACCCGCGCCAGCCCGTGGACCAGAAGCTTTACAGTAAACTATCGGTGCTTGGGTTCCGACGCAGTGGCAACCACATTTACCGCCCTCACTGCGCCCAGTGCAACGCCTGCGTCCCGGCCCGCATACCGGTTGCCGAATTCGAGCCCCGCCGCGGACAGAAGCGTATCTGGCAGCGCAACCAGGATCTGCGGCTCGCCTGCACGGACGACATCAACGATGATGAGGCCTTCGATCTCTACCGGCGCTACATTAGCCTGCGCCATGCCGATGGGGACATGCACCCGCCCGACCGAGAACAGTACGAGACATTTTTGAACAGTGTGTGGGGCTGCACCCGCTTCTTCAGGTTTTACGACAAGGGCAACCTGATCGCCGTTGCCGTCGTTGATACACTGGAGGACGGTTTGTCCGCCATCTACACATTTTTTGATCCGCAGGCAAATAAGCGCAGTCTTGGTGTGTATGCGATTCTCTGGGAAATTGAGCAGGCTCGCCAGCTGGGGCTGGACTATCTCTACCTGGGCTACTGGATCCGCGATTGTCAGAAAATGTCCTACAAATCCGATTATCGTCCCCTGCAGGTTTACAACAACAGTCGCTGGTCGACGTTGATCTAGATTTTTCGCTAAAGGAATGCTCTACCTGAGCAATAGTGTCAGCAAGAGTCGCCCCGAATAGTGCTGCCTTTGGCTGCTAGACCGGCGCCAAACCGAGTAGAGCTTTTCGGAACACGCCGCACATACGCACCCATAAACAGGGGCAGGCTCTCCGTGTAGGCTTGCTTCGGCCATCCATGGCCTCAGACGGCCCCTGCAATCTCTACTCGCTTTGACACCTATGTGCTTCCGCTAGCAGGCTTCAGTGTGTGTGATGCATGCGGACCACTCTTCCCTTATATTACGCTAGCACTAGCGGCGAGATTCAGGCAAACTGCGCCCTGTTTTTAATCGAGGATTGCCGCCTGATGGCAAAAGAAGACCAGATAGAAATGGAGGGTGAAGTTATCGATACCCTTCCTAACACCACTTTCAGGGTAAAACTTGAAAATGATCACGTTGTGACTGCCCACATATCGGGCAAAATGCGCAAAAACTATATACGCATTTTGACCGGTGACAAAGTGAGAGTGGAACTAACGCCCTATGATTTAACCAAAGGGCGCATCACCTACCGCGAGCGTTGAGCCTGCCTAGCTCTTCTCGAGCTCGGCCTCCTCCTCATCCACCGTCACATCCAGTCTGTTTTCGGCCACATTAAGGCGCACCAGAGCGGTGCCGCCAGACTGCGATAGCGCTCCAAACAATACCAATTCTGCTAACGGCTTTTTGATGTGTTCCTGGATGATACGCGCCATGGGACGTGCTCCCATATGGATATCGTAGCCTTTCTCTACCAGCCATAAACGCGCCTCAACATCGACATCAAGGGTGACGCGCTTTTCGTCGAGCTGGCACTGCAGTTCCGTGAGGAACTTATCGACAACAGTCAGGATGACATCCTCACCCAGCGGCTGGAATTGCACGATACTATCCAGACGGTTGCGAAACTCCGGGGTGAACATTTTGTTGATTGCCTCCATGCCATCCGTGCTGTGATCCTGACTAGTGAAGCCAATTGTGCGGCGACTGATGCTCTCGGCGCCGGCATTGGTGGTCATTACGAGAATTACATGACGGAAATCCGCCTTGCGACCATTGTTGTCCGTCAGTGTCCCGTGGTCCATCACCTGCAATAGCAAATTAAACACATCCGGGTGCGCTTTTTCGATCTCATCGAGCAGCACTACCGAATGGGGATGCTGCGTAACGGCATCGGTCAACAAACCACCCTGGTCAAATCCCACATAGCCCGGTGGCGCACCGATCAGGCGTGATACCGTATGCCGCTCCATATACTCGGACATATCGAAACGGATAAGCTCCAGGCCTAGTGAGCGCGCCAACTGACGGGTGACTTCAGTCTTGCCCACCCCGGTCGGCCCGGCCAGCAAGAACGACCCTATGGGTTTTTCTCCTCCGCGCAGGCCGGCCCGAGCCAGCTTTATGGACGTGGCCAGGCTGCCAATGGCTGCATCTTGACCGAAGACTACCATCTGCAGGTTTGTCTCAAGCTTCTGCAGTGTCTCCTTATCGTTGCTGCTGACTGCCTTGGGCGGTATGCGGGCAATCTTAGCGATCACTGCCTCGATATCACCAACACCGATAACCTTTTTACGCTTGGAGGCAGGCAACAACTGCTGAAATGCGCCTGCTTCATCGATAACATCAATGGCTTTATCGGGCAGAAACCGATCCGTGATATAGCGAGCAGAGAGATCCGTTGCCAGACGCAGGGCCTTGTCTGTATAACGCAGGCCGTGGTGCTCCTCAAATCGTGATTTGAGACCTTTCAGTATCTTATACGCGTCATCGACACTCGGCTCCATCACGTCTATCTTCTGGAAACGACGGCTCAGAGCCTTGTCCTTGTCGAATATGCCGCGGTATTCGGTAAATGTAGTGGAGCCAATACACCGCAGTTTGCCCGAGCTTAGCAATGGTTTGAGCAGATTACTGGCATCCATCACGCCGCCAGACGCTGCGCCGGCACCAATAATAGTATGTATCTCATCAATAAACAGTATCGCTTTGTCACGTTTTTTCAACTCGGACAGCATGCCCTTGAAACGCTTTTCAAAATCACCACGATACTTGGTGCCCGCCAGCAGAGCCCCGAGATCCAGCGAATACACCACACTGTCCTTTAGAATGTCGGGTACATCGCCGTCGAAAATTTTCTTCGCAAGGCCCTCTACAATAGCCGTTTTACCCACTCCGGACTCACCCACAAGCAGTGGATTATTCTTGCGGCGGCGTGCCAGGATTTGCGCGACACGCTCTACCTCTTCCAGACGACCAATCAGTGGGTCGATGTTACCTGCGGCAGCTTCAGCATTCAGGTTGGTAGTAAAACTGTCCAACGGATTGGGCTCGCCTTCCTCTGTACGAGTCTCTTCAGTGCCGATTTGCCCTCGCTCAGGTGCATCTCCTCCCTCATTAGGCACCTTGGAGATGCCATGCGTCATATAGTTGACAACATCGAGGCGCGCTACGCTCTGAGTTTTCAGGAAAAAGACCGCTTGGCTTTCCTGTTCACTGAAGATCGCGACCAACACGTTGGCACCGGTGACCTCGCTCTTACCTGAGGATTGCACGTGAAAGACTGCGCGCTGCAAAACCCGCTGAAAGCCCAGTGTAGGCTGTGTATCGCGCTGCTCTTCATCCTCAGGAATCAATGGCGTCGTGGCATCGACAAATTCAACCAAATCACCACGCATGCTGCTGATATCAGCTCCGCAAGCTTTGAGTACACGGATCGCGTCATTATTATCCAACAAGGCGAGCAGCAGATGCTCCACCGTCATGAACTCATGGCGTTTCGCACGAGCGCCCCGAAAGGCGTCGTTCAAGGTAGTTTCAAGGTCTTTGCTCAACATAAATATTGCTCCGGGGGCTACCCCTCAACGGCCTCGATTTCGCACAAAAGAGGGTGTTCACTTTCCCGGGCGTACTGGTTCACCTGGGCCGCTTTTGTTTCTGCGATGTCCTGCGTGTAAATACCACAGACTCCCTTTCCTTGCGTGTGCACAGTCAGCATAACACGGGTCGCTTGCTCCCGGTTCATGCGGAAAAAGACTTCCAGAATCTCCACCACAAACTCCATGGGGGTGTAGTCATCATTGATCAAAACTACTTTGAACAAAGACGGCTTTTTAAGTTCCGGCTTCGATTCCTCTAACGCAACACCGTTCGAGGAATCTTCCTTCTCCTTTCCCATACGCCATTGTCCTGACAGGTGGATCACTTTCACTGACACGCTCTTGTTGCTTAATTGCAAAACCAGACTCCTTGGATGGCTCCTATTATACGATTTTTCAAGGGCTACGAAATAAGGAACACGGCGCGCGTCGATATTTACCGCGCAAATCCGCGTATTAGCTTCTTTCAAACCAAAAAAAAGGCCCGTGTCGCCACGAGCCTTTATAGTTCGTAGCGACCGTATTACATGGAATCCACAATCGCTTTGCCAAATGCCGAGCAACTAAGCAGGGTCGCTCCTTCCATTTGTCGCTCGAAATCATAGGTAACCGTGCGCTTCTGGATAGCACCGTTCATGCCGTGGATGATGAGATCTGCCGCCTCATTCCAGCCGATATGGCGGAGCATCATCTCCGCAGACAGAATCAGCGAACCGGGATTGACTTTATCCTGCCCAGCGTACTTCGGTGCGGTGCCGTGGGTCGCCTCAAACAATGCAATGGTATCTGACAGGTTGGCACCTGGCGCGATACCAATTCCACCCACCTGCGCAGCGAGTGCATCAGATAAGTAGTCACCGTTCAGGTTCAGTGTGGCCACCACACTGTATTCCCTTGGCCGCGTTAGAATTTGCTGTAACATGGCGTCGGCGATCACATCCTTGATGATGATCTCGTTACCGCTGTTGGGGTTTTTGATGGCTACCCACGGCCCACCGTCGATCAATGTGCCACCGAACTCCTGCTGCGCCAACGCATAGCCCCAGTCACGGAATGCACCCTCAGTAAACTTCATGATATTGCCCTTGTGAACCAGCGTCACAGATGGCAAATCCTGGTCAATCGCATACTGGATGGCTTTGCGCACCAAGCGCTTGGTGCCCTCTTCGGAGACAGGCTTAATGCCTATGCCGACGTTTTGGGGAAAACGTATCTTGGTGGCACCCATCTCATTGATCAAAAAATCGACCATTTTCTGGGCTTCAGGCGTTCCTGCCTCATACTCGATGCCCGCGTAAATATCCTCAGAATTTTCGCGGAAAATAACCATGTTGCAATCGCCGGGATTCTTAACCGGTGACGGCACACCCTCAAACCAGCGCACGGGTCGCAAGCAGGTGTAAAGATCGAGTTCCTGGCGCAGTGCCACGTTAAGCGAGCGAAATCCCCCACCAACCGGCGTGGTCAACGGCCCCTTGATACCAACCAGATACTCTTTAATAGCCTCCAGAGTCTCCTCGGGAAACCAGTCACCGTCGTACATTTCTGCGGCTTTTTCACCAGTGAATATTTCCATCCAGGAAATTTTCTTTTTACCGCCATAGGCTTTTTCAATGGCGGCATTGACCACATCAATCATGACAGGCGAGATATCGATGCCGATGCCGTCTCCCTCTATGTAGGGAATGATAGGGTTATCGGGGACGTTCAGGCTGTAATCTTCGTTTACAGTGATTTTTTCACCTTGGGAAGGAACCTGAATATGCTTGTAGCCCATAATTTACTCCGTAGCTGCGGGGTTCGTGGAACTCATCGAGATGGTATGCTTACCCCAGTGAGAAAACGGCCAACAGCATAACACGGTTGCCCATGCCTGCTCTCGCGCTGACTCGCATTTTTTTATACTGGCGGCACTCTTTCCGATGTCCAGACTGATCTTGTTCAACAAGCCCTTTAATGTACTTAGCCAATTCACCGATACCGAGGGGCGCCCCACTCTGACCGACTACCTCAGTGCGCCTGGCTGTCGCGTCGCCGGGCGCCTCGACTACGATTCTGAGGGTTTATTGTTACTGACAGATGACGGCCACCTGCAGCAACACATCGCAAATCCGCAAAATAAACAGTGGAAAACCTACCTGGCGCAGGTTGAGGGCACTGTGACAGACGATGCTCTGTCGCGACTGGCCAGCGGTCTCACGCTTAAAGACGGCACCACCTTGCCGGCACAGGCACGCAAAACTCCTACGCCATTGCTGTGGGATCGACAGCCACCCGTGCGAGCGCGCAAAACCGTGTCAGACAGTTGGCTGGAGCTGTCGATTCGGGAGGGCCGTAACCGGCAAGTTCGCCGCATGACGGCGGCCGTGGGTTTCCCCACGCTGCGACTGGTGCGCATGCGCGTAGGCGAATGGTCACTTGAAGATCTGCTGCCCGGCCAGTACCGTGAACTCATGGTGCACACACCGGTCGCCGCTGAAAGGCGTCCGCCGAGAGCGCGCCGCAAGCCAATCACAAGGAGACGTTGAATGAATCGCTGGGCCCCTCATGTCACCGTTGCCTGCGTAATCGAACAAGACGGCAAATACCTGATGGTCGAGGAGCGAGATAAATTCAATGGCAAGATGGTATTTAACCAACCGTCCGGACACCTCGAAGAGGGAGAGTCCCTCACTGATGCCGCCCTGCGCGAGACACTGGAGGAAACCGGTTGGGTGGTGCAGCTAACCGGCGTGCTGTGCCTCGCACTGCACCATGCACCGAGCACTGACATCACCTACCTTCGAACTACTTTTTTGGCGACGCCAATGAACCCGCTGGAAAACGCTGTAATCGACTCTGATATTCACGCTGTGCACTGGCTCGATTACGAGGCAATCCTTGCGCGATCTGATAGAATGCGCAGCCCTGTGGCCTTGGCCGTAATTGAGCAACATCGGCAAGGCATTTGTTACTCTCTGGACCTTATACATACCCAATGAGCCCCAATTCCACCCGTAAAGTCATCGTCGGTATGTCTGGCGGTGTCGATTCTTCGGTCGCCGCTCTGTTGCTAAAACAACAGGGCTACCGCGTGGAAGGATTGTTTATGAAGAATTGGGAAGAGGATGACGGCACTGAGTACTGCACGGCCAAGGCTGATTTCGCCGATGCGCAGGCCGTCGCAGACAGTCTGGGTATTCGGCTGCACGGCGCGAATTTTGCCGCCGAGTATTGGGATAATGTATTCGAACATTTTCTGGCTGAGTACCGCGCTGGGCGCACCCCTAATCCTGATATCCTTTGTAATCGAGAGATCAAGTTCAAGGCCTTTCTTGAGTATGCCCTGATGCTGGATGCCGACTACATCGCAACCGGCCACTACACCCGCCTGGGCAGCGCAGACGGCACCAGTACGCTACTGAAAGGGCTCGATCAAAACAAGGACCAAAGCTACTTCCTGCACGCCGTCGGGCACACTGAGCTTGCAAAGACGCTGTTTCCCGTTGGCGCAATCGAAAAGCCCAGGGTGCGGGAACTGGCTCTCGAACACGGGCTGGCCACAGCGAAGAAGAAAGACTCAACGGGCATCTGCTTTATAGGCGAACGACGTTTTAAGGACTTCCTGCAACAATATCTACCGGCGCAACCCGGCGAAATCCACTGTCTTGAGGGTGAAGTGCTCGGCCAGCACCAGGGCTTGATGTACCATACCATTGGCCAGCGTCAGGGCCTCGGTATCGGCGGGCTCGCACAGCACACGGAGGCGCCGTGGTATGTCGTTGAAAAAGACCTGACGAACAATGTGCTTTTGGTTGCCCAAGGCAACAAGCATCCAGCGCTGTTTAAATCGCGCTTGTATTGCCATGAGATTTTTTGGATTTCAGGCACGATGCCAAGACTGCCACTGCGTTGCACCGCCAAAGTACGGTATCGGCAGCCAGACCAGTCCTGCCTGGTAAGTCACACCCAAAGTCAGGGCTATACGGTGCAGTTCGACACCCCGCAGCGGGCCATAACACCCGGGCAATCGGTAGTCTTTTATCAGAGTGACCTTTGCCTCGGCGGCGGTGTCATAGAGCGGACGGAACAGTAAATGAGTGGTATGGAGCTTTCCAATATCGAACAACAGGTGATCGCACTGGCAGGCGTGGCGCAAGCGGCTCGCCTGGTAGACCAAGTGTCCAAAACGGGCAGCTATCCGTTGGAGTTCTTGGAGCCCTCGATTAACAGTGTCTTTGTGTTTGACCCAAAGACATCGGCTGACATTTTCGGTGGCATTCCCGGCGTCAAGCTGGGCTTACACAATCTCAGCAACCTGCTCGCCGATAAAAGCGCACGTGAAAATCACGACCTTGTTCGTTACGTATTCAGTATGATCTATCTGGAGCGCAAGTTTGTGGCAAAACCGGACATGATGGGCGTCGTGCGTTCACGGCTAGAGCACACCCGTTTTCGCGCCGAACATTTCTCAAGTAACGTGAATGCACTGTGCCACAGTATTTCAGGTATTTATCAGGACACACTGAGCCACGAGAAGTTTCGCATCAAGGTCAACGGCAGCGCACAACACCTGCAGAACCCGCAGAACGCCGATATTATTCGCGCCCTGTTACTCGCGGGAGTTCGTGCTGCCTTCCTGTGGCGTCAACTCGGCGGGCACCGCTGGAGACTGCTGTTGCAGCGCAAGAAATTGCTGGAAACCTCGCAAAATCTTTCGCGCAGTCTGGGCGTTGTGTAAGCTCATTTCCTATTACGTTGGAGAAATACATGGATCTATCAGAACTCACTGCAATCTCTCCCATAGATGGTCGATATGGCAGTAAGACTGCGCTACTGCGGGAATTTTTCAGTGAATACGGGCTAATCAAGCATCGAGTACTGGTAGAAGTTCGCTGGTTGCAGTGCCTGGCTGCTCACGCTGACATCGCCGAAGTGCCCAAACTTTCCACGGCTGCAAACCGCAAACTTGAAGATATTGTCACGAACTTCAGTGAGGCCCATGCGCTGCGTATCAAGGAGATTGAGCGCACAACCAACCACGACGTTAAAGCCGTTGAGTATTTTGTAAAACAGCAATTTTCTGGCAATGCAGAACTGGAACCCGTCGCCGAGTTTGTGCATTTCGCCTGCACATCGGAGGACATCAACAACCTGTCTCACGCGTTAATGCTGACAGCGGGTGTACGGAAAGTACTGCTGCCACAGATGCGCGATATTGCATCGGCTTTAAAGACCCTGTCTCACGATTCAGCATCGGTTGCGATGCTGGCGCGGACTCACGGCCAAACGGCAAGTCCGACCACCATGGGCAAGGAGCTGGCCAATGTTGTGGCCCGGCTGCAGCGGCAGATCACTCAGGTCAAAAGCATGCAATACCTGGGTAAAATCAATGGCGCAGTCGGCAACTACAATGCACACATGGTTGCCTATCCGCAGGTAGACTGGCAGGCGAACGCTGAGCGCTTTGTGACCAGTCTTGGCCTCAGCTGGAATCCGTATACAACCCAGATTGAACCCCACGATTATATGGCCGAGCTGTTCGACGCAGTCGCGCGCTTTAATACTATTTTGCTCGATTTTAACCGCGATATCTGGGGCTACATCTCACTGGGCTACTTCAAGCAGCAGACTGTCGCTGGTGAGGTGGGATCTTCCACCATGCCACACAAGGTCAACCCGATAGATTTCGAGAATTCAGAGGGCAATCTGGGCCTGGCAAATGCCGTGCTCACCCATCTGGCGACTAAACTCCCGGTTAGTCGCTGGCAGCGTGATCTAAGCGACAGCACCGTACTGCGCAATATGGGTGTTGGTTTTGGATACAGCATTATCGCCTATCAGTCGAGCCTCAAAGGCATCGCCAAACTGCAACTGAACGAAGCGCGCCTTGCCCAGGACCTTGACGACAGCTGGGAGGTACTTGCCGAACCAATACAAACGGTCATGCGCCGCTACGGTATTGAACAGCCGTACGAAAAACTCAAGGCGTTAACCCGTGGCCAGGTGATGAGCCGTGAAGTAATACAGGAGTTTGTGACCACGCTGGATCTCCCGGAGGAAGCGCGTAACGCCTTACTGGCACTGACGCCTGCAAACTATATCGGCAACGCCAGCGCACAGGCTCGGGCAGTAAAGTAGCCGCAACATGACGGATGCCTGGCAGATCGATCTAGATCCGGCTGTATTCCTCGCGGAATACTGGCAGCGCAAGCCGCTGTTAATTAGGAATATCCGAGCCAATTTCAGACCACCTCTGAGCAGCGATGAACTGGCTGGGCTGGCACTGGAGGACTCTATAGAGTCACGCATAGTAGAGCAGCGAGGGGATATTTGGGCGCTGCTTCACGGTCCTTTTGAGGAAACCGATTTTGTGCGCAATGCGCCATGGACTTTATTGGTACAGGCGGTCGACCACTATGCACCAGAAGTCGCAGAGCTACAGCGTTGGTTCGACTTCATTCCACGCTGGAGGATGGACGATGTGATGGTGAGCTACGCATCAGACGGTGGCAGCGTCGGACCACATTACGATAACTACGACGTCTTTTTATTGCAGGGCGAAGGTCAAAGACTGTGGCGGCTTGGCCAGCAGTGCGACAGCACCACAGCGCTAATGCCGCACGACGAACTGCGCATCCTGCGCAACTTCGAGCTTGAGAAAGAGTACCTACTTGGCCCCGGCGACATACTTTATGTGCCACCGGGTGTCGCTCACTGGGGCATCGCACAGGGCGAATGCACGACCTTCTCTATCGGATTTCGGGCGCCACGGGTTAGCGACATGCTATCGCGGCGCACAGACGAATTACTCTCGCAAATGACTGACGAAGAATTTTTTCAAGATGCTGGGCGACTGCCCGCCGCGCGCGCTGGCGAAATAGAGACCAAAGATATCGAACAGGCGGTGGCACAGTTACGCAAGGCGCTGGATCACGCTACCGGATACGACTGGTTTGGTGAGCTGGTTACCGAACCGCGCTACGAGCTTGATATTGACGGCGAGGGCATCGCAAAGGCGCTGGCCTTGCTCGCAGAGGGTGCCAGATCGATCGCCCTCTCCCCCCACGCTAAATTGGCGTGGATAGAAAACGCCCAAGATTTAACCATATTCGCCAATGGCGAGAACTTTTGCTGCGCCCTGAGCGCACTTCCCACCATGCTATTACTGTGCAAGCGCGTTGCTGTAGTAGGTGCAAATCTGGACAAAGCGTTAAGGGATAAAGATACTGCAGAGGTGCTTGAGCGCCTTTTAGAAAACGGGTGTATTGATGTCGTTTAACGAATTCGCAACCGGAATAGACTTTCCCAGCCCCTTCGATCGTTATGTTATTGGACTGTGCGAAGGCGCGTCGCGGCATGTCTGCATACAAAGCCCGAAACTGGACTATGCGGCATTTGATAACGCCGGGCTGGTGGATACACTCAGTGCGCTAGCCCGCTACAGCCGACAGGCTGAAGTGCGCATCCTGATCAACGATGCCCGCGCGATACTCGGGCGGGGGCACCGTCTACTGCAGCTGGCGCGTCGCTTGCCCAGCGTAGTCAGGATTCGCAAGCTTACCGATCATCCGCAATGGAACAACGAAACGGTGGTAATCCGAGATCGCGACGGCGTGCTCTACAAACCAGGCGGCAGCGATCACGATGCTTACTTTGAGCCCGCCTCGCGCGCTTCTACGCTGCGACATCTTGAGTTGTTTAACGAATTGTGGCGCTACAGTGTTGAGGATACGGAACTGCGGTCTTTGTATATTTAGCAATAGCATAAGGGTGGGGCGGCCATCCGCGAAGCGAGCCTAAAGGGAGAGTCCGCCCCTGTTTATGGGTACGTATTCACGGCGCGTCCCGAAAAGCTCTACTCGGTTTAGCGTCGGCCTCGCAGGTTACGTGCTTACCGCTCCGTAATAACAAAGACAGCGCACCAAACATCGCTGCGCTCAGCTGACCTTACAGCGTTGTTTTGCTGAATCAACCCATCTCAGCAATCGCCGCCGCCAGCGCCAGTTGGCGTTTTGCCTCTTCCACATGCAGATTCTCGACCAGGCGACCGTTGATCACTACCACACCCTTACCCTGTGCCATTGCCTCTTCGAAACCGGCAATAATATCGTGAGCGGCGGCAAGTTCTTTCTCGTCGGGCGCAAAGGCGGCATTGGCCGCAGCGACTTGGTTGGGATGAATCAGGCTCTTGCCGTCGAAGCCCAGGTCACGACCCTGCTCACAGGACAGCTGCAGCAGCTGTTCATCCTGCAAATCCAGCTGCACACCATCGATAATCGTCAGTCCATGCGCGCGGGCGGCGTAGACGCAGAGGTTGAGTGCCGTAATAAACCCGAGGCGATCGGGTGTGTGGCGCACCCGCGTATCCTTGGACAGGTCAGACGTACCCATTACAATGCCTGCCAGGCGCGGGTGCGCGGCGGCAACTTCGGCGATATTCAGAATACAAAGCGGTGTTTCCGCCATAATCCACATGGTGACGCTGTCGGGGCAGCCTGCCTTTTCAAAGGCCGAGATCGCCGCTATGACGTCCTTGGCGGTGTCGATCTTGGGAATTAAAACCACGTCCGGCGCGGTGGGAAAAGCACTAATGGCCGCGATATCCGCAGCGCCCCACTCCGTTGATAAGGCGTTAATTCTGACAATCAGCTCGCGCCGACCATAACCGCCCTGCTCCAGTGCCGCAGCAATCTGCTCCCGTGCCAGCCCTTTGGCATCGGGCGACACGGAATCTTCCATGTCGAGTATCAAGCCGTCAGCCGGCAATGACCGCGCCTTGTCGAGCGCGCGCGGGTTGGAGCCTGGCATGTAGAGTATGGAGCGGCGGGGCCTGATGGTCATGATGTATTCCTCGGCTTAAAAATTAATGCGCTTGCGGTGCTGGCCGCCAAGGATACAGAAGCCCGTAGCACCCGGGCAAGCGAATCGCTGCTGATCCAATGGCTTTGGCGAGCGTATACCACGGCGGGCGTCTGCCACAGCACCAAACTTCGCACACACTGATCGTACCGGTTGTCTAATAGCGGCCAACGCTCTAACATTCACGGTTTGAATGATTAAACCGTTTCAGGTCGTGCGGGTTCCTGCAATGTCCCATTACGGCATATTTAATCTCAGAGAGTAGGATCAATCATGTCAGACGTTTCCCTGAATGACGGGCAGCAGCTCGATCAGGCCACCGCCGCTTTGGCTGCGACCCTGCAATTAATCGACCGTTCGCTGTCTGCCATCAAGTCGCGCACGCTTGAGGGCGAGCGCGTGTCACCCGCGCTTCTGGATGAACACCAGCTGGCATCCTATGACCTATCCGTCAGCTGGTCAGAATGTACGGCTGCCAAATTTGCCGTGGCGCACGCACAGACTTTGATCAAAGAGTCACCGCAACAAAATAGTTTCACGGCGCAGCTTGCTAACCTTTTTTGCGCAGAAGCCGTTACCAATACACTGAACCGTCTGCGTACCCGGCCGGCAGATTTTGGTCTCACTCTCTCTGCTATTACCGCGGTCGAGGAAGTCCCCGCTGCCGCGGCGTTCCTACAACAACAACTGGCAGCGAAAAATATCGCCGCTATAGGACAGCTGGTATTGGACCGCGATGGCGATCTCGGGCCAGACCGTTTGGGCGAGCATCACACGATGATGCGCGATACCTTCCGGCGCTTTTCCGACGATGTAGTAGCACCCCTGGCCGAGGAAGTGCACCGCCAGGACCTGATCATCCCTGACGCCATTCTTGAGCCACTCAAGGAAATGGGTATGTTCGGCCTGTCCATCCCGGCCAGTTATGGCGGACTGCAGGAGGACGACAAGGAAGACACGCTGGGCATGATTGTGGTCACCGAGGAATTGTCACGCGGTTCACTGGGTGCCGCTGGGAGCTTGATCACACGACCTGAAATTCTGGCTCGCGCCCTGCTCAAGGGCGGCACGGAAGAGCAGAAACAGCACTGGCTGCCGCAGCTTGCCGTCGGCGAGCCATTGTGTGCGGTCGCGGTAACGGAGCCCAATTACGGCTCTGACGTGGCTGGAGTACGACTTCGCGCAACCGCCACAGAAGGCGGTTGGACCCTCAATGGCGCCAAGACCTGGTGCACCTTTGGTGGTAAGGCTGGTGTTCTGCTGGTGCTGGCTCGCACTAACGCTGACATGTCACTGGGCCACCGCGGCCTTTCCATGTTCCTCGTCGAGAAACCCTCCAGCGACGGACATTCATTTGAAGTGACCGGAGAGTCCGGCGGCAAACTGACAGGCCGCGCAATTGCCACCTTGGGCTATCGCGGCATGCACTCGTTTGAGCTGTTTTTCGATGATTTCTTCGTACCTGCTGCCAATATGCTGGGCGGTACCGAGGGTGAAGGTAAGGGCTTTTACTCGGCGATGGCCGGTTTTGCCGGTGGCCGCATCCAAACCGCGGCGCGTGCCGTGGGTTTGATGCGCGCGGCGTTCGAGAGAGCCATCTCCTATTCGAAGGATCGTGTGGTCTTTGCCAAACCCATCGCCGAGTATCAACTTACCCAGGTCAAGCTGGCGCGCATGGCAGCCATGCTGCTGGCCTGTCGGCAGATCACGTACGATGTCGCGGAACTGATGGATACCGGTGCGGGAGATATGGAAGCCAGCGCAGCCAAGCTGTTTACCTGCAAAACCGCTGAGTGGCTGACCCGCGAAGCGCTGCAAATTCATGGCGGTATGGGCTATGCCGAGGAGAGCCCAGTGAGTCGCTATTTTGTCGATGCACGGGTTCTGTCTATCTTTGAAGGCGCCGAAGAAACGCTGGCTATGAAGGTGATCGCGCGTTCACTGGTCGAGAATGCAGCTGGAACAGAGCAGGCATGAGTATTTCATTGCCGTTGACACCCCAGGGCGAAATATCCGCCGACGTTGCGGTGGACCTCGGCAAAGTACGCCATCCTCAGTACGGTCGTTATCTGGACGAACTGGAGCCGGGGCAGGTATTTGAGCACCCGCGCGGATTTACATTCACCGCCAGTAACATGCTGGATTTCGCCCGCACGTTTATGCAGGCGAATCCACTATACCTGAATACACAATACGCGCGAGCGCACGGCTTTGTAGACCTGCTGGCCAGCCCTCAAATGGTTTTTAATGTGACCTTGTCGCTGGGCGTACAGAATGATTCAGAAAAGGCGATAGCCAATCTCGGTTACTATCAAGTACAGTTTCTGAAACCCGTGTATCCGGGCGATACATTGCGCAGCTTTACTAAGGTCCTGGAGCGTAAAGACCGCGGCCCGGATAAACCGGGAATCACACTGATCCGCACGGTCGGCGTTAACCAACACAATGCCGTAGTACTGCAGTATGAGCGTAAAATCATGGTCGGCTGGCGCAATGAGCGCCCCCCCACTACGCCCGCACCGAATGTGGCTGTCGACTTTCCGGGCGACGAGTCGCCCGGCCTTGAGCTTCCACTGACCAGCTGCGCCGATTTTGAGGGTTTAACCGGTCCCAATACCTATTTTGAAGACTTTGAATCCGGCGATATCATTGTCCATGCCAATGGCCGAACCATCACCGAAGAGCACATGGCGTTGACCTATAGCGTTGGTAACAGTCACCCACTGCACTTTGACCGCCTGTTCTCACAATCGCTGTCTGGCAAGATGAGTGGCGAACCTATCGTATACGGCGGACTGGTATTTGCCTGGCTGGACGGCATTGCCAGTCGCGATGTCAGCGAGCACGCGGTGTGGGAACTGGGATTTACTGAGGGATACCACACACAACCTGCATTTGCCGGTGACACTGTTGGTGCGCTGTCGCGAGTTTTGTCCACACAGGACGCGTCGGGTGCCGACGGCTACGGCGTAGTCACCCTGCAATTAATTGGTGTGAAAAATATCAGCGCAGCCGCTGCGTTGGAGAAACACGGTGCCGATCTATTTATCAAGGAAGATCAAAAGCGCGCGTTGGGCAAAGAAAAAATCACTGATAAAATTTTTGAAATTGAGCGACGCCTGCTAATAAAGCGCCGCCCCCGCTGAGGATTATCCCGTGAGCCAGGACACTGTGAAACGCGACCGCCCCTGGATGATGCGCACCTATTCCGGGCATTCGTCGGCGCAAGCTTCTAACGAATTATATAAAACCAACCTGAGCCGCGGACAAACCGGACTCTCCGTCGCGTTCGACCTTCCCACGCAGACCGGCTATGACTCCGATCATCCGCTGGCACGCGGAGAGGTGGGCAAAGTAGGGGTGCCCATTAATCACATCGGCGATATGGAAATACTGTTCGATACGATTCCTCTCGGGCAAATGAACACCTCGATGACGATCAATGCGACAGCACCGTGGCTGCTGGCGCTCTATGTTGCAGTCGCAGAGCGCCAGGGCGTGGATCCCACACAGTTACAGGGTACTACCCAGAACGATGTACTGAAGGAGTACTTATCGCGCGGCACTTACATCTTCCCTCCTGGACCGTCAGTAAGACTGACCACCGATCTCATTACCTACACGGTACAGAATATCCCCGCGTGGAACCCCACCAACATCTGCAGCTACCACCTGCAGGAAGCTGGCGCCACACCGACGCAGGAACTGGCATACGCCCTGAGTACCGCGACTGCTATTCTCGACGCGGTGCAGGCCAGTGGACAGATTCCGGCAGAGCGCTTCCCCGACGTCGTCGGTCGAATCTCATTCTTTGTTAATGCCGGTATCCGTTTTGTCGAGGAGACCTGCAAACTGCGCGCCTTTGGCCGCATGTGGGAGGCACTGACAGGTGAACGCTATGGTGTGACCAACCCGAAACAGCGCCTGTTCCGTTACGGTGTGCAGGTCAATTCACTGGGACTGACTGAATCGCAACCCGAAAATAATGTGCAGCGTATCGTACTGGAAATGCTCTCGGTCACGCTGTCAAAGAACGCTCGCGCCAGGGCCATACAACTGCCCGCGTGGAACGAGGCACTGGGCCTGCCCCGTCCCTGGGATCAGCAGTGGGCGCTGCGCATGCAACAAGTACTGGCCCTGGAAACCGACCTGTTGGAATACGGCGATCTTCTGGATGGCTCGCCCGTCGTTGAAGCAAAAGTGCAGGAACTAATTGAGGGTGCAAACGCAGAGATGGCTCGGGTAGAGGCCCACGGCGGCATGGTCGCCTGTATCGACAACGGCTACGTCAAACGCGAATTGGTACAGAGTCATACGCGCCGCATGCGCAATATCGAAAGCGGCAAATTGCAGATAGTCGGCGTCAACTGCTTTCAGGAGTCTGCGGAGTCGCCACTTACCGCAGGTGATGAATCCGGCATTATGAAGGTGGACGAACGCGCCGAGCGCGACCAGATCGCATCGCTGCAGGCATTTCGTGCAGCGCGGGATCAAGCTAAGGTCGATGACGCTTTGCTGCAGTTACGCAATGCAGCTAATGATGGCAACAATATCATGCCGCCGTCTATCGAATGTGCTCGCGCGGGTGTAACAACCGGTGAGTGGAGTGAAGTGTTGCGGCAGGTGTTTGGCGAATACCGGGCACCGACGGGCATCGATATTTCCCCCATCAATCACGGCGGCTCCGACGCACTCGACAAGGTGCGCGCGCGCGTGCATCAAACGGGCGAAGAACTGGGCCGACCGCTGCGCCTGCTAATCGGCAAGCCAGGGCTGGACGGCCACAGTAATGGCGCGGAACAAATTGCTGTTAAGGGCCGCGATGTCGGCTTTGAGATTGTCTATGAGGGTATTCGCCTGACACCGGCACAGATTGCCCGTGCTGCGCAGGAAGAAGGCGTGCACCTGATCGGCTTGTCAGTGCTCTCGGGCAGCCATCTGGAGCTGGTCGATGACATCGCTCACGAGTTGGAAAAAATTGGCGCCTCCAGCATACCGCTAGTGATCGGAGGCATCATCCCTGAAGAGGATGCACGTCGCCTGCGGAATAAAGGCCTGAAAGCCGTGTTTACCCCCAAGGATGTCGATATGAACGCCATTATGGATACCATGGTCACGATCATCCGCGAGGCCAACGGCTTGGAGCCGCTGGCCTGAGAGATGCCATGAGCCGGCCTGAAGTCACCGACACTCCGGAACTAGTCGCTGCCATTGGCAACGGCCAGCGCTATGCGATCGCCGCAGCACTCAACCTACTCGACGACAGGCGAAAGAAATCTCGACAAAGCGCGGCGCGTTTATTGGCTAATCTGCAAAACGACCCTCAGCATTCTCGCGGACAACTGATCGGTATAACCGGCCCTCCGGGCGCAGGCAAATCAACATTAAGCGCTGCTTTGATCAGAGTCTGGCGTCAGCGGGACCATCGAGTTGCTGTTCTCGCAGTGGATCCCTCCAGCCCGATTAGCGGCGGCGCGTTACTGGGCGACCGACTGCGCATACAGACAAGCGCAGATGACGATGATGTCTTTGTCCGTTCTTTGTCTAATCGAGGCCAGTTTGGCGGGCTCAGCGCTGAAGTCTGGCCTATGAGTATCGTTATGTTGGCGGCGTTCGATATCGTACTGATCGAAACAGTGGGCGTCGGTCAACGCGAAGTCGATATCGCTCGTCTTTGCGACACGACCTGCTACGTGGCGCAGCCCGGCTCAGGTGACAGTGTACAGTTTCTGAAAGCCGGGATTCTTGAGGTGCCGCATGTGCTGGTTGTTAATAAAGAAGACATGGGCGCTGTAGCCGTGCGTACCCGGTCAGAACTGGAGTCGGCACTGAACAGAACACACCCGGACGGTAACTGGCAGGTGCCCGTGTTGTCCACTAGCGCCGCCACAGATAAAGGCATAGACGCATTGGCCGATGTGTTGGAGAAGCATTACCAACAACTAGTATCAGGGGGTCGGTTGTCAGCGCGGCGCAGAGGATATCAGTCTTACTGGTTACACAAACGGCTGCAGGAAGAATTTGGCAACGCCGGGATCGAGCGACTCGGCGGCGAAAAAGCCCTGCTGGTCAAATTACAGGCACAGGATATGAACCTTTACGAAGAGTATGAGACGCTTCGACAGCTGCTATAACCATCTGTAACCAACATCAAACAACACTGAAAGTACGAACTACCACAGGAGATACACATGCGCAGCCCCCGAGATTTTTTCCGACCCCTGGCATTGGGAGCCCCTCAGCCATTGCGCGACATTCCTGTGCGGCCATCGCGCATGATCCACTTCTTCGACCCCAGCAACCCCAAGATGGTCGAGAAGGCGCCCGTGATTGCTGAGCGTGTCGACATACTGCTCGGGAATCTGGAAGACGCCATCGCTATCGATAATAAGGCTGCTGCACGCGAGGGCTTTATCCAGATCGCCCGCGACAACGACTTCGGCGACACACAGCTGTGGACTCGCATCAACAGCCTGGACAGCCCGTGGTTCCTCGATGACATCACGCGGATTGTCACAGAAGTCGGCGACAAGGTTGATGTCATCATGCTGCCCAAAATTCAGGGCGCTTGGGATATTCATTTCGCCGACCAGCTGCTTGCCCAACTGGAAGCCAAAGCGGGACTTACAAAACCCATCCAATTGCACTGCCTGCTGGAAACAGCACTGGGCGTAGCAAATGTTGAAGAGATCGCCAATGCCAGCCCGCGCATTCAGGGAATGAGCCTCGGGCCTGCTGACCTGGCGGCATCGCGCCGCATGAAAACAACCCGTATCGGTGGCGGCCATCCTGGCTATCTCGTGCGTGACGATCCTGATGCACAGCATCCCAATGCCGCGCGTGCCACTCACCAGCAGGATCTTTGGCACTACACACTGGGCCGCATGGTGGATGCCTGCGTCAGTGTCGGCGCCCTGCCCTTTTACGGACCGTTTGGCGCCATCGATGACCCGGTGGCCTGCGAAGACCAATTTCGCAATGCGTTCCTGATGGGATGTGTCGGAGCCTGGTCACTTCACCCCAACCAGATCGACATTGCCAAGCACGTATTTAGCCCGCCGGTAGCCGAGGTCACCTGGGCGAAACGCGTACTACAAGCACTACCCGACGGCAGTGGCGCCGTGATGGTCGAGGGCAAAATGCAGGATGATGCCTCCTGGAAGCAATGCAAGGTGATGGTGGACCTGGCGCGACTGATTGCTGAAAAAGATCCTGACTTGAAAATACTGTACGGGTTTTGATAATGTTTGTGTCTTGGGCACGTGTGCTCGTCCACGGCGACTCGTCGCTTATGGAATCGTTTTGAAGCCAGGATTCGACAGATTAATTCATCGACATACTCATCGACATACTCATCGATAACACGAACGGCGCTCTCTTCAGTAATGTAATCGTCGATGCGTTCAGGCAACAGAGTGGCTTGTGTGCGGTCTTCGCCTTCGATAAATCTCCTGATGGTGGCGGCCCTGCGGCGGGAATGTAGACGTATCTCACTCATAAGTTTTCACACAGTCTGCACTCGGAGCAATCGCTCAAGTAGCGTCAGGGTATTTTTCATTTAGACGTTGTGCTGCCTGCACCGAATCGAAGTGGTAAGTTTTCAATGAGGTTGGCGGGCACCTCTTGTATTTAACTCCTCGTGCAGCTAGTAACACCTCAAATCCACGATGCATAAGGACACCCAACTGTGAAGCCATCAAAAATCATTCTAGCCATTATGGTACTTGCAACACTCCTTCTTCAGGGCTGCGCTGTTGTACCCGAATACCAGACTTTCTACTCCTATGCTCCACCCAAGGGCGAAGCAGCAAAATCATGCCTGTTCCAATGCAGCATGACGGAAACGCAGTGCGAACAGATCGTGCAAATGCGCCTGGATAGCTGCACAACTGCCGCTGCGGCAAAGGCACAAGCCTGTGCAACTCAGGCGACAATCACCTATAACACTTGCCTGGCAAGCGGCGCTCAGGGTTGCTACGAAAGCTGGTGCTCTACAGACCAGTGCGACGTGCCAAATAACTGCAAGTCTAAATATAACAGCTGTTATTCGATATGTGGCGGTGTAGTTTCTTCCGAAACACGTTGCGTGGCGAACTGCCAACCGCAATAAAAGCTACTCCCCCCGCGAATTAATCAACCAGTACGCTGAGCCGGAAAAGGACTTCGGGTGTCACTCGGAAGCTGAGCGAGACGACCGACTACAAAAACAGAAATGGCGCACGCGGAGGCCTAATAATGTGCTATCTAAAAAATGTTTCCACCCTGATTGTCGTTGTACTTTCGACATTGTCTTTTCAGGGGTGCGGAGCTACACCCTTTCAGACGCCGAGCAAAGAACTCGCCAGCTATTGCGAGTCTATACCCGGGGAGGAGGGTTGGAAAAAAACATACGAGTGCGAACATTACCGCCCAGAAAAGCCGGAGCTGAAAGAGAAGATGCCTGGTGCCGATGTGAAAATGCCTGGCACGGGCGATAGCAATGTTGGTGGTGTGAATGAAATTGCTGATAGTCCCCCCGAGGGGGAACTCGTCGGGATTCCAAGATCCGAATTGCCCACAGCCTGCTCTGCCAAACCTGGCGATGTGAAGTCACTGGCTGAATGCTGCAACGCCGTGAGTTTTCTCGTAGAAGCACCTTGTGTCAAAAAGAAATGCGCAGAGAACAAGCCAGACAAACCCTGGGCCAAGTGTGTATTGAAAAAGGAAAAATATGGGGTGCAGTGCAAAGATGTGGCTGACGCTGCCTACAACGATTGCACTAATGAACAACAACGTCACAACGCAAGTACCACACCTTTTACCCAGCCCGCCCCCGCGCCATTGAAAGGCCAGGCTTCAGGTGGAGGTGGAATTGGAGGTGCGGGTGTGCCGGGCGGCACCAGCACCGCGCCGCCAGCTGAATATTGAGCACGTGCAGTTGTACTCATGCTTTAGGAGCCATTTCCCGTCGTTTTTGCAAAAGTGACACGACAAGACATCTGACCGAGCGGCTCTCAAATAAGGACAGTTGGGGAGATAAGAAGAATGACTACCGCCAGTGTTCCATCTAGGCTAAGCGCTTTCTTGCGTTATTTGGGCATCGCAATCGGGCTCTATGTAGCCGCCGTTGTTTTATACGGTGTCGTAATTTTTATTGGCACATTACTACCGGGCCCGGAACCCTCTGCGGTGTCGAGCACCAATAATCCAGGCTTGTCGCAGGCTTTGGCTAACTGGCAACAACTAAAAATCGACAGCCCGGCAGATGCACAAGCGCTGGATGATGCCCAACTACTACTACTTGAGGCCACCGCCGAGAAATTTCGTAACACCGCATTTATTGACACCGCAACCACCGGCATCGCCCCGTTTGAGCAGGTTGTACCGGGAGCGCTGGAGGACCTGGTCAACGGCGAAATCTCGCAGGCGTTTCCGCACATTTGGTCCTACCTACTGGCAGGATCGTTTCCAGTGTTCGGCTATGCACTCGGTGATCTTCCCATCGTTGCCTACTACAACCCCTATTTCGATCTTGCGCTGGTGACGCAATGGCGCCTCTCTGATGCCGAGGGCACCGGTACGCCGGCGGGCTACACCCTGACCCAGGCCTGGCCTATCACTGGCCGGGCGTTCGTCGAGGACCGCGACCCTCTCGAGAACGACATACCACTGGGAAGGGCACCAGACACGTTGTTCGAAGTGCAGATAGTTAATTCTGCGCAGATATTCGTCGTGGATTTCGAAGAGCGAGTCCCACCTTTTGAAAGGGTTTCAAGCCCCCTTTCCATCGCACCCGAAGCCAAACAGCAGGCCATCTCAATTGCTGAGAACCGCATCTTTTATCTACTGCAGTGGGTCAGCGAAGCCCGCGACCCCAAGGCACCGGTTAATTATGCGAACGCCATCGGTGCGTTGGAGTCTGCGCTATCGGCAACATCGGCGGATGCGCTGGCGGCACTTCTCCCCGCAGACAACCCGTATACGGCCGATGAATTGTTCACGCTGCTGCCCGCAGATGTTCGTGAAAGCATGCTGCCCTATCTGGTGATCGACGAAAACGTAATCTTCATTGACCCTAACCTGCCGACCGCCTTTCTATCCACCTATTTCAAACCAGGCGGGCAAGGCTACACGCTAGCGCTCGCTTTGCCTTTTGACCTTCATACGATTTACCCCCTGAATACTGACGAGGCAACGGCGGAGCAGGCGGATGAATAATTCTATGCTGAACGTCTCGCTCAACCCCAGACTCCTAATCGGCGGCCTTGGCCTGATTTCTCTGTTACTGATAGCCAGTGCGGGTCTATTGCCCTTCCCCGCCGTCTTTTCCCTGTCGCAAAGCAACACCATAGCGCCCGCTGCCACCACGGCTATTGACCGCGCGGTATCCAGCGCGCGTACACGCATCAGTGACTTCGCCACCACCGACCCGAAAGCCTTCAGCGCGGTGCTACAGCAGTCCTTCGGCGACAAACTCGATGCGAATAGCGGCCAAGTACTCACACAACAGGCCGCCCGCAGTCAGTTGCCATTTGCCCGCCACACGGTCTTTGTGCCGGCTCATATTCTGGAAGGCGCGTCAGGTGCCTATGCCGCCGAGGACGGCGGACTGATATTGCTCGATGAGACACTTCGCGATAAACCGGCGGTATTGTCTGAGGTCATCCTGCACGAGTGGGCGCACCACCTTGATGCCACTCTCGGCCCTGTTGATGCTGTAGGAGAAGAAGGCGACGTTTTTGTGATGGGCCTCAGGCATAGCCGGCCAATTGCGACTGACGAACTGTATCGGTTGCGCCATTCGGAAGGCGGTCATACCACGATTCAATTCCGCGGCGTGGAAATGGCTATTGAGCTTTTTTGGCCTGACTGGCTCAATCCAATAAAGATTTTGGAAACAGTATTAAAACCACTTGCTCCTATATTAAAACCACTTGCTCCTATATTAAAACCACTTGCGGCGCCCTTTGTATTTACCGGCGAGCTAGCGAAAAATCCCGTCAAGACTGCAGTAAAAGTCGGGACAGCGTTAGGAAAAACGCTTGAAAATGTGGGCGGAACTATCGGCAAAATGGGCTGGGGAATCGTGAAAGTGGCCGGTTCATTAGCCGTAGGTGATTACAAGGGTGCATTAAATAGTACTTTGAATGTTGCTACAGGCCCGGGCAATTTGCTGAACAAAACAGCAACTGCAGTCAACGAGGTCTCACCCGGCCTTGGTACGGCGGGCAATATAGCGTTGGGGTTTACACCGGCAGGAGCGTTAGCGGCAGGCGCGCAGGGGTTGGCCGACACTGTGAATGGTTTCAAAAATGGCGGTTTAAAAGGCGGTTTTACTGCGCTGGCCTTCGCCGGCCTGGATGTCGGCATGACAAAAATCGGCAGCCTGAACAAGGGCCTCAATGCTTTGGACGCCCCGAGGAAGAAGGCATTGGATGGATTAGCGAATGCGCTTCAACCCAAACCCGCAACGTGGGTGGGAAAGAGTTGGGCAGGCATTAAGGGCACCCCCGACAATATCAGAAACGTCCTGAAGAAAAACAGGTTAACCAGGGCGACCACGAAAGAAAAAGGCCGAGCGCAAACACTTCTTGGGCCTGGCAAGGAGAACACCCGGAAAGTGGTGGAAATACTTGGTAAGAAGCCGGTCAAATACGGCATCAATAGTGGCATCAAAGGCAATATTGCCGGTCGCGACCGGGACAAGGAAGGAAAACTGCTCGGTACGGGCGGCAGCAGTAACGACAATACTATTGGTGATATCAAAGATACGCTTGGGACAGGCGGCGGCGATACAACTCCGCCGGGCGCAGACGATACATGCCCCAACGATCTATCCCAACGCGAGATGATTGATGTCCAAAGAGAACTGTCCCGGCTCGGCTTCGAGCCAGGTCCAGCAGATGGTATGGCAGGGGCGAAAACGATGGAGGCCATCAAAACGTTTCAGGAAGGCTGCCGGTGTCTGGATTCCCTACCTCCAGGCTGCGTTTCTGAGGAACTTCTGGCCACAGTCAAAGCAACGAGTATAACCTGTGATGATTCAGATCGCTGTGCATTAAGGCTTGAAACCCTCACAGGGGATTTCAGTTGGTTTTTCGATGCCTTCAGACCCATCATTCACGAGGATCCAGCCCCAATAAGTGTAACAGTCAACCCAGGACACGTGGTTGACAATCCCGTAACACTCGTCCCGGGCGAGCGCGCAACCCTAACGTTGGACGAGGCCTGTACTGCTGAGCTTGGCGATCTAAGCTGCTGCGAAGCAGAATACGAAAAATCTATCGCACTCTGCGAGGCACCTGGCGAGTCGCAACCTGGCGAACAGCGGTGTAATAAGTCAGCGATAAATGACGACTACAATGACTGCATCAATGCAGCACAACGCCGCAAAGCTGGAACCGGGGTTTATACCGAGCAACCCCTTAAGCCACTGCAAGGCAGGGCTTCAGGTGGTGGTGCGGGTGTTCCAGGCAGTACCGCGCCACCAGAAGAGCACTGAGCATGAGCACTGAGGAGAAAGGTGTCAATCTTCCAGCATCATGCCTATTTCGTTGCGCTCGTAGACAACGGCAAATGTGCGCAAATCACGACATGGCGCCTCGGTGGCGTGTATTAATTTCCCGTCCGCGAGGGAGAATTCGTATTGGTGCAATTGACAACGAAGAACGCCGCCGTCGATCGCAGCATTGGCCAAGGGATGGGAGCCATGCGGGCAATGCGCTTCAAATATCAAATATTCACCCAGGTGTTCCACTAACAGCAGTTGTAGGCTATCGATTTTAAATTGTCGCGAATATCCATTGTGCAAATTGATCAGTTTTTCAAGCGGGAAGAAGCGCATGACTGTGGGCCGTTTTACAGCTGATCGATGATTTTTTTGACCGCAGCAAATGCCGTTATTTCCTGATTCTTCACCGCCTGCTCAAGCGTGGGCAACAAGGATTTCACTTTGGCGTTTTGCGATAGCTTCATCAACAAAACCTCCTTCAGCAACTGATGCATCCAATCAAGATTCTGCCGCGTGCGCTTTGCTATGAACGCTTCCCGCACAATCGCCTCCGCGTGATACTCAAGCATCATCGCCCAAACAGTATCAATATTGACATTACTCAAGGCCGAGCAGGTCAGAATCCTGGGCGTCCAGAAACTGTTGTGGCGCAACAGGCTCATGGCACTGCTGTATTGCCGCTGCGTCATGATCGCCAATTGCTCGCTGTCGCCGTCCGCCTTATTGATGACCAGAGCATCGGCCAACTCTATAATGCCCTTCTTGATACCCTGCAGTTCATCACCGCCACCGGGCAGCATCAGAACCATGAAGAAGTCCACCATGCCCGCCACCTGATACTCAGACTGGCCAACCCCAACAGTCTCAACCAAGATCACATCGTAGCCTGCCGCCTCGCATAACAGCATGGTTTCGCGGGTCTTCTGCGCAACACCGCCGAGCGCTCCCGCAGCGGGCGTAGGCCTGATAAACGCTTCCTCGCGGCGCGACAGTTCTTCCATGCGCGTCTTGTCGCCCAGTATGGAGCCGCCAGCTATCGGCGAGCTAGGGTCAACCGCAAGCACGGCCACACGCTTGCCCTGCTCTATAAGGTAGAGCCCGAATGTCTCGATAAACGTCGATTTGCCGACACCGGGCACGCCGGTGATGCCAATGCGGATGCTGTTACCGCTGTGCGGTAAAACCTGCTCAAGAATGTCCTGCGCCTGCAGGCGATGCGTATCGAGCGTACTCTCAACCGTCGTGATCGCCTTCGCCAGAGCGCGCCGGTTGCCGGTTAAGAGTTCTTGCAGATTAAATTTCATCATCACGTGTAAACTTTATTTATTTCAAAATTAGTGAGTCGCAACATAGTAGATCGAGCGAATCGATCCGCTGCGGTTGTGCGCTTTTCACTTCTGGACACGCCATGAACCCATCCATGGGGGCTCACTGCGGCCGTCCTGGCCGCAGACGGTCCAGAACTGAAAAGCGCGCAACCACGGCTCCAACCATTACTGCGAACCGGATTTTGCTTAGACCTTGCTTCGATAGAGAGGTGTGGCGGCACCTGTAATCGTTTCAGGGCCGTGGCGAGGCATGGATGCCGGGGGCGGCCATCCGCAGGCCGAGCCCCCATGGATGGGTTCACGGGGTGTCCTGAGACGATTACAGGTCTTGCCGCGCCTCGGGCCGCCATACCGTCAGCCCTACAAAATACAGATCAGAGTCACCGAAGTTGTCAATGCCATCAACCCTGCGCGTCCTTCACCGCCTCAAGCACTTCCCGCGCACACTGCGGAATCGGCGTGCCCGGCCCAAAGATACATTTCACACCGGCTTTGTAGAGAAAGTCGTAATCCTGCCGGGGTATAACGCCACCCGCAATCACCACAATCTCCTCGGCGCCCTGTTTCTTAAGCTCCGCTACCAACTCCGGCACCAGCGTTTTATGACCCGCCGCCAGCGACGAACAACCAACCACATGGACGTCATTTTCAATGGCCTGACGCGCCACTTCTTCAGGTGTGGAAAACATGGGCGACAGATCAATATCAAAGCCAACGTCAGCAAAGGCCGTCGCCACGACCTTGGCGCCTCGATCGTGACCGTCCTGCCCCATTTTGCATACCAGCATGCGCGGTCTGCGACCGTACCGTTCGACAAATGTGTCGATATCCTTACTGATATCCTGCCAGTTCTGGTCTTGCTCGAAGGCCGCACCATAGACGCCTGAGACCGTCTGAGTCTGCGCTTTGAAGCGACCAAACTCGCGTTCCATGGCAGTCGAGATCTCCCCCACTGTGGCGCGTCGGCGCATGGCTTCGACGGCGAGTGTCAGCAAATTGCCGTCACCGCTGACGGCGCACTGGTAGATATCTTCCAATGCTGCCTCGACAGATTTTTCATCGCGCTTGCTGCGAATATCGGCAAGGCGGGCTAACTGTGATGTACGCACGGCCGCGTTATCGATGTCGAGAATTTCCACATTCCCATCGTCCTCAACACGGTATTTGTTGACGCCGACGATAACATCTTCACCAAGGTCGATGCGCGCCTGCTTTTTGGCGGCCGCTTCCTCGATACGCATTTTGGGCATGCCGGTCTCGATGGCCTTGGCCATACCGCCGGCGGCCTCCACTTCCTCGATCAGTTCCCACGCCTTATCCGCAATATCCTGCGTCAGGCTCTCCATCATGTAGGAGCCACCCCAGGGATCAACCACGCGTGTGATACCGGTTTCTTCCTGAATGATCAGCTGCGTGTTGCGCGCGATACGAGCGGAAAATTCGGTCGGCAGCGCAATGGCTTCATCCAGCGCGTTGGTATGCAGCGACTGGGTGCCTCCGAACACGGCAGCCATGGCTTCGATGGTCGTGCGTACCACATTATTGTAAGGATCCTGTTCCGTCAGCGACCAGCCGGACGTTTGACTGTGTGTGCGCAGCATTGAACTCTTCGGATTCTGCGGGTCGAACTCAGCCACGATGCGAGTCCACAGCAGACGCGCGGCGCGCATCTTGGCGATCTCCATATAGAAGTTCATGCCGATGCCCCAGAAGAAAGACAGGCGCGGTGCGAAATCATCAATGCCAAGGCCCGCGGCGATGGCGGTACGAATGTACTCCTTACCATCGGCCAGCGTATACGCCAGCTCCAGTGCCGCGTTAGCTCCAGCTTCCTGTATATGGTATCCGGAAATGGAAATGCTATTGAAGCGTGGCATATTCGAGGAACAGTAGGCGATGATATCGCCGATAATTTTCATGCTGGGCTTGGGCGGATAAATGTAGGTGTTACGCACCATAAACTCTTTGAGAATATCGTTCTGGATGGTGCCCGTCAGATCTTTCTGCGCTACGCCCTGCTCTTCAGCCGCTACAATATACCCTGCCAGTACCGGCAAAACGGCGCCATTCATCGTCATGGAAACAGATACCTGATCGAGCGGAATACCGTCGAAAAGAATCTTCATATCTTCTACGGAATCGATGGCTACGCCGGCCTTGCCGACATCACCTGTAACGCGAGGATGGTCAGAGTCGTAGCCACGGTGGGTCGCCAAATCGAATGCGACGGAGACGCCCTGCCCGCCAGCAGCGAGTGCCTTGCGATAAAAAGCGTTGGATGCCTCAGCGGTAGAGAAACCCGCGTACTGCCGGATAGTCCAGGGACGACCGGTATACATAGTAGCCTGCGGGCCGCGCACATAGGGCGACATCCCCGGCATGGTATCGGTGTACTCCAGCGATGTCACATCCGCAGCGGTGTAAAGCGGCTTTATCGAAATATCCTCGGCGGTTTCCCACACGAGCTCATCGGGGCTTTTGCCCTTGGACTGCTTGGTGGCGAGCGCCTTCCAGTTCTCGGGCGTCGCAGTGTCCTTGTCATAAATCTTGTCACTCATGCGCAAGTTCTCAGTGGTCATCGCCAGGCTGGTTGATCTCGATCAGTACGCCATCGCAGCTTTTAGGGTGAATGAAAATAACGCGCGCTCCGTGTGCGCCCGGTGTCGGCTCATCGGCAAGAAACTGATAGCCCTTCTCCCGCAGTCTGGCGACATCCGCATCGATATCATCCGAGCGAAAACACAGATGATGCAAGCCGCCGCCTCTTTTCTCCAGATAGGTGGCAACGGGACCCTCCCCTCTGAGCGGATGAATCAGTTCGATACTGGTGGGCGGCAATGGTAGAAACACCGCTGTGGTCTTGGCTTCTTCAACATCTTCAGTGCCACCCATCGGTAGGCCAAAGTCGGCCACAAAACGGTTGATTGCCCGCTCCAGGTCCGGCACGGCGATGGCAATATGGTCCAATGCAGTAATCATGTGTCTTCCTCTTTACAACTGCTTAAGAAACTCTGCGGTGGCGACTGTTCGCCGCTCGGCGATTTCCTCAGCGGAAACTTCCACCGTCACCTCGTCGGGCACAATCTTGAAAATCGCCTGACCCTTACTAATGATGCTGCCATCGGTATCGACCAGCACGTTGGCAATGGTACCTGAAAATGTTGCATACACTTTATTGAACATTTTCATGACCTCAACAATGAACAGGGGGTCACCCGCATCGAAGTGATCACCCTCATGCACATAGGGTTCGTGCGCTGGCGTTTCGCGGGAATAAAACATGCCTCCGCTGATCGACAGAATCTCGTCTGATCGTGCGATCGGCGGCGGCACCAGCACTTTTGCCATGGCCGCCTGCAGCGCCGTATCAGTCAGGCGCTCTGGAATGTGAATACTCAGATCCGGGTTTACTGTCAGGTGGTAGAAACCGGTCGCTTCCGCAACACTGGGGAGTATCGCGAGGATATCGGTACCGGTCTGAAAGCCACGATGAGCGGCGCGCACGCGAGCCCAAAGATCAGCGTCAAATCCGACGGGCGATTCATTGACATCAAGTGCGGTACACAGCTCCATCCAGTCATCTGCGGGTAGACGCTCACTCAACTCGGTATAGAAGGCGAGCGCGTCCTGTAAAATGACATTATCGTGATCCCAGATCATCGATGCCGCGGGCGGGGCGTCGCCGGATACGTAATCCATATTGAGGAAATGATAGGTGTCTGCCAGCAACTCAATGGGGTTTTCATTCCAGCACAGCTTGCCATCAATCACGGTATAGCAATCACGATTGAGACTCAGCCAACCACTCAGTATGTGCGGCTCTTCCAGCAGTCTGATCAGCGGGCGCAGTAGTAATGACTCCTTCAGCTGCAGAGTATCAGCCAACGCTGCGTGTTCGTCACCTTCCATTCCCGCCAACGCCCTCTTACACAACTCCTTATAGGCGTGCGCTAAATCCAAGTTATTGGCACGCTGTTTCAGCTCACCCACTGCCGTCAGATAAGGCACAATAAACCGGGTAGTCGGCCGCGCATTGATATTCTGGCCAATAAACCAGTTCACCAGTCCGTAATGGAATTCAAGGTTGGTTGCCAAATCACGCCCACGCATACGCGTCTGGCGAATGGTCTCGGCCATTTTCTGGTAGGTATCAAGCCGCGTCTCACCCACCGTCAACAGCAGCGCGATATTAGAATCATACGCACCGGCCAGAGTATATTTCATAAACACATCGGTATCAGGATTGTGCAAACTGATACCCTGGTCATCGCGAATTTCGCCTTCGATGGCATCGCTCCACGCTTCAATCACGCCGCCTGCATGCGGTTGCAGGGCCTGATTGGTTGCGTTGAGTCTTGCCTCGACACTGTCGTTCATCCGCGCCACCCGCTCAGGCCGCGACAACTTCTCGCTGTGGGCCGCGAGCAGCACCATCGCCTCAACCAGCGACTCAACAACAAAGAACTCTTTGGCATTCTCAGGGTTGACAAACTTGAGGGCGTAACACAACTCCGTGACCCGGTGTTCTACCTGGATGCGGGTGTTCATTTCCATAAAGAAATGCTTATCGCGATCTACGATACATTCAAAGGTGGAGACAGAATCAAGCCCCACCGCCTCGCCAAATGTTTCGGCTTCCTGCTCCATCGCTACAAGCGTTGCGAGATCCTGCTGTAAAACACGCGCTTCCTCAGACTGCCCGCTTTGCTCAGCCTCGGTTAACGCGCGCTGTAGCGACTCAACCGTCACAGATACTTCCAACAGTTTCTGCTCATGCATCTGCAAAGAGCAATCTCGACCACCCATTGAAAGGGACCACGTGCCGTTGCCGATTAGCTGAATTTCCTGGTGACGTGTAGTCTCGATATTCAGCTCGACCAGGACGTTTTTGTTATCGCCGACGCCCGTAGTTTTAACTTCGTTGAGGATCTCACGGACCATTTCAGCGGTGCGCGCAGACTCCCCAATCGCCAGAATACGTTGACCTTTACCCCCACCGCCGCTGATGGCCTTGAGGCGCACACGGTTCTGGGGATAATCAGCGGTCATTGTTGCCACCGCTTCGGTCAGGGTGACGCAGAGTTCAGCAACGGTGTAGAGGTCGATGCCCTTTTTATACGACGCGGCTAACACCGTATCCGCTTTGTCCTCCAGTGTAATGCCCGCGTCAGACAGCACCGCAGCTTCTACTACCAAACCGTGTTCTTTTACCAGTGCCTGCAGTGCGGGCACATCGGGATATTTTTTCAGCAGCGTCAGGGCGGTGCCATTGTCGATGCCCGGTGTTACGGAAACACCGCATTTCACCGCGGTGCGTTTTGCTTCATCCTTCAAGCCAGCGTCGTGAACCGTTCGTGAGCAGGGGCCGATAAAATTCAGTCCTGCGTTTTCCATCGCCGCGACCATGGCTTCGTCTTCCGCCATAAAGCCGTAACCGGCAAAAATGGCGTTGTAGTTATTCTCCCGCGCTATATTGATGATCTGCTCGATACGCTGCTCGCGCTCCTCCTTGTCCGCGCCGCTGTAGTCGGGCACGCGGTGGACGCGGTCGGGATTTGTCAGCGAGCGCAATTCAGGGGCAATCGCATTGCGGTAAACAATAGAATCCTTCTCAGACAGCAAAATGCCGAACTGAGTGATGCCCATCTCACTGAACACATCCATCGCCTCCTTGCGAATCGGCCCACGGCAGATAATCAATGGACGAATATGCGTGCAGTCGAACTGCTGCTCCCACGCCGTGCTGGCACTACCGAGCCTGCGGTCGCGATGGATGAGCGGGTTACTCAGATAAAATTCGTTGGACACGCCTGTTTTCCTTTAATGTCAAAATGCCGGAATATGTTCTAGTGAAATTCGCGCTGCACGGACTGCAGCGGTTCGGGGCGATAACGGCGCAGGTAAAACGCCATATTTTCTGCCAGCACTCGACGCAGGTCTGAGGGCATCACAATTTGTGAAATCGAGCCCAGACTGAGTGCCTCGTTGGGGTTCATTAACTCGCGAGCATAGCGCTCCGCTAACAGAGTCTCCTCCGACTTAACCCAGGCACTGACCATGTCCTGTGCAGCGTCTTGCGCCTGCGCCTCAGACAAACCGGCGCTTATTTGCGCCTGCGTCTCCGCTTGCAGTTTGGCAGGGACTGAACCGCGAATCTTACGCAGTTCATCCTTGTAAACATACTCTACGCCCGCAGGGCCCATGACAGCGACACGCGTGGTAGGCAGCGCCACCACAAAATCTGCGCCCACTGGAAAACTGTTAAACGCGGCATAGGCCCCGCCAAACGCATTGCGTACCAGCACCAGGAAGCGCGGCGTGCGCAAGTCTACAATAGCGTCCAGCATGGCCCTACCGGCCTGTATTATTCCGCGACTCTCCTGATCCTTACCGGGTAGAAATCCGGTCGTGTCCTCAAGGAAGATGACCGGGATATTATACAAGTTGCAGAACCGAATGAAGCGCGCGTTCTTGTAGGCAGCGTCGATATCCACTTGGCCGGAAGAGACTGCCGAGTTATTGGCAACAAACCCAATCACATTACCCCCCATTCGTCCGAGTGCGGTAATCGTATTGCGGGCGCGATCAGGTTGCAGTTCAAGATAATCGCCATGATCACATAACTGCTGTATCAGAATCGTGATGTCTATGGGTGTATTGAAACCGGTGGGGGAATTGAGCGCTTTCTTTAGCAGCAGATCAATGTCCCAGGTCTTGCGATCAACGGGGTCGGAGCTGGCCTGAAAGGGTGCCAGTTCGCCGTTATGACCCGGCAGATAATTGAGCAATGCCCGCACCTTTCGGAGCGCCTCTACTTCGTCCTTGACCACAAAATCTGTCACCCCAGTCTGGCTATGCACGCCTGGACCACCCAACTCGTCCGGTGTCACGTTCTCGCCGAGCACGGATTTGACGACGCCCGGACCTGTGAGGCCAATAAACGTATCATTGGGTTGAATCAGGAAGCTGCCCTGGCGAGGCAGATAAGAGCCACCACCCGCGTTAAAGCCAAACATGCACATGATACTCGGCACGATACCGCTTATGCGGCGCAGCGCCGCAAACGCTTCCGCATAGCCATCCAGACCACCGACACCCGCAGGAATGAACGCGCCGGCGCTGTCGTTGATACCGACGACCGGAATCCGCTGCTTGGCCGCCAGCTCAAAGAGCCGCGCCAGTTTGGCTCCGTTGGTCGCATCCATGGAACCGGCGCGCACCGTGAAATCATGGCCGTACAGTGCGATGTCCCTACCGTTGATCTTGATAATCGCAGTGACCAGCGATGCGCCGTCGAGGTTGGGACCCCAATTCTGGTAAAGTATGGTGGGCGGTTCATCACTCAGATAGCGAATGCGCTCCCAAATAGTCATACGGTTTTTCTGATGCTGGCGCTGAATGTTTTTCACACCGGCGGTATGCTGGGGCCGCTGCTGCAATTCCCAACCCGCTTTCAGCGACTCTTCGTAGAGACCAGGCGCAGAGGCCACCTGCCCCGGCACCGTGAACTCACGCTCTATGCTTTCCGCAAAGGGGTTTTCCAGAGTGGCGTGTTGTACATTACTATTTTTCGTCATAATCCTTGGTCCAAAGGTGTTCCCGCGGGGCGATGGAGGGTTCGAATTGGTCTTGCAAAAGGCCTGCCGGTTGCAACTCATGGCAGTCAGGCTTAGCATACAAACCTGCCCTAATTTTGGGCTGTTACAGTAATTTGCCGGGCCTGCAAAGTCAATTAAGCTGAGGCGACATTTCTGGTCTTTTCAGCGCAGATGCTAGTTATTTCACCGTAGATCAAGACGTTAAACTGCGTTCGCGCCACCGCCCAACCAGTGGAAATTCAAACACCATGCAAACTCATCGATCGGCCGTGATAATCATCGACACCGTTATGGTCTGCCACGAGTGAGCAAGTCCGTTCATTTACAGGGTATCCCTTATTGCCCTGACAGCTGCGAATTGTTTGAGCGCATTCGCGACCTGCCGCAGGCGGCGCTTCTGGACAGCAGTTTTCCCTATGCGCAAACGGGCCGTTTCGACATTCTTACCGCCCAACCCTGGCGCACGGACCTGCCCATTTTGCCCACCAGCGCGAATGAACAGCAATGTCATGCCTATTTCAGCGAACTCAGCCTGTTCCATAAGGAGTGCTATCCAGATATCGCACCTGTTTCGCCAGACATTCCCTTCTGTGGCGGGCTGCTGGGGTATCTGGGCTATGGACTTGGCAAGGGCCTGCACAATATTCAAGGCACTTTAGAGCCGCGCGCCATTGCCCCTGTGCAGCTGTGCGCCTACGACTGGTGCGTCATACAGGACCATTTGCAGCGGCGCGCGACACTGGTGACGCAAGCACGGGTAAACCCTGCCCAGCGCCAAGATTTACAAGCAAGACTGCGACAACCTGTTGTCCGCCAGAGTGCAGGCTTCTCTCTCACAGAATGTTTTTTATCCAACATAAGCCGCACCGAATATCAGCTGGCGTTCGAGCGTATCCAGGACTATATCCAGTCGGGCGATTGCTATCAGGTGAATCTCTCGCAGTGTTTCAGTGCCGGGTTTAGCGGTGACCCATGGCAGGCCTACAGAGCGCTGCGTGCGGTGGCGGCGGCGCCCTTTGCGGGCTATCTCTCGCTGCCGGAGGGTGGCGCGCTGATGTGTCTTTCACCAGAGCGCTTCCTGTCGCTAGACGGACAGCAGGTAGAAACATCCCCGATTAAAGGCACCCGGCCGCGACAAACCGACCCGGAACTGGACGAGCGCTCAAAAAGCGAACTGTGCAGCTCCCAAAAAGAGCGCGCAGAAAACCTGATGATCGTCGATTTGCTGCGCAATGACCTCGGACGCAGCTGCGTAACGGGCAGCATTCACGTGGAACGATTGTTCGAAGTACAGACGTTTCCCACGGTGCACCATTTGGTGAGCACCATCAGCGGCGAACTTAGTCCCGATTGCAGCGTATGGGATCTGTTGCGCGACAGTTTCCCCGGAGGCTCCATTACCGGAGCGCCAAAACGACGTGCTATGCAGATTATCGCGGAGCTCGAAACACACGAGCGCCAAGCCTACTGTGGCTCACTGTTATACGTCAGCGCGGACGGACGTATGGACAGCAACATCGCCATCCGCAGCCTGCTGTGCGATGACGGTCTCGTTCGCTGCTGGGGCGGTGGCGGCATCGTCGCCGACTCGGAGTGGCAACAGGAATATCAGGAATCCTACGACAAGGTGGGTAAGTTTCTCGACGCGCTGGAGAACTTTCGTGGGTGATCGCACCGGCCTACCGCAACCGCACTGCGGGCATCAGGCGGGTCGTTAGCCTCAAAGCGTCAGGGAACGATTGCTGGCATCCAGAAACGCGAGCTTAAGGTCCGCCAACGTAGCGACTGATTTGAACTGCGGGAACTCATCGATGACATTCTGCGGCGCATGAATCAGGAAGCCGACATCGGCCTCCGCCAGCATAGTGGTGTCATTATAGGAATCGCCGGCCGCAAGCACGCGGTAATTGAGCGAGTGAAATGCCTTCACGGAGGCCCGTTTGGGGTCCTCCTGGCGCAGCTTATAATCAACCACCCTGCCCGCCTCATCAGTGATCAGACGGTGACAGAACAAGGTCGGCCAGTGCAGTTGCCGCATCAGTGGCTCAGAGAATTCGTAGAAGGTATCCGAGAGGATAATCACCTGGAAGCGTTCGCGCAGCCAGCCGACAAATTCGATGGCACCTGGCAACGGCTGCAGGGTCGCAATCACTTCCTGAATATCGCCGATTTTCAAGCCGTGCTGGTCCAGAATCGACAGGCGCTGCTTCATCAGAACATTGTAATCTGGAATATCACGCGTGGTGGCTCGCAGCGACTCAATACCGGTGCGTTCGGCGAAAGCTATCCAGATTTCAGGGACAAGCACCCCTTCCAGGTCTAGGCAGGCCAGTTCCACGTGTTTCTCTCCTTAGGGGGGATGTGTTGGCGATTCAGCGACACAGTCTAAACAACGCGGGTCGAAGGATACAAGTCCGGTGCGCGAATTGCAGGCGATAAAATTCAGTAAATGGGCAATTCTACATTCGAGAATAAGTCCGCCATGTCGGCCTTGGTGCGGCAGGCGAAGGCCTCACCGACAACCTCGCGCGACAGGTGTGGCGCAAAGTCTTCAATAAACTTATACATATAGCCGCGCAAAAAGGTATCCCGGCGACATCCGATCTGAGTAACACTGCTGGAAAAAAGGTGGCTGGCATCAAGGGCGACCAGGTCGCTGTCTATTGTCTCATCGTAGGCCATGGCTGCAATGATACCGATACCAAGACCGAGGCGAACATAGGTTTTAATAACGTCGGCATCGGTGGCAGTAAATACCACTCTGGGCACCAGCCCCTTGGCCGTAAACGCGTCATCGAGCTTAGATCGCCCGGTGAAACCAAATACATAAGTCACAATGGGTTGTGCAGCAACATCCTCCAGCGTCAGCTCAGACAACTGAGTCAGCGGATGGTCCTTTGGCACCAGAATACAGCGATTCCAACGATAGCAGGGCATCATAATCAAGTTAGAAAACAGTTCCAGTGCTTCGGTGGCAATCGCAAAATCAACCGTGCCATCTGAGGCCATCTGGGAAATCTGTGGTGGCGTACCCTGATGCATGTGCAGGGAAACGTCGGGGTAGCGCTCGATGAAGGCCTTTATGGTAGCCGGCAATGCATAGCGCGCCTGAGTATGCGTGGTGGCAATGGACAAGCTGCCCTTCTTCTCGTCGGCGTACTCTTCTGCCACTTGGCGAATGCTCTTGACCTTGAACAGCACTTCTTCGGCCGCCTTGATGATATCTTCACCGGCCGGCGTCACGTGGGTAAGGTGTTTACCACTGCGCGCAAAAATCTCGACGCCCAACTCGTCTTCCAGCAATCGAATCTGTTTGCTGATGCCCGGCTGTGAGGTATACAAGCTTTGCGCAGTGGCGGAAACGTTGAGATCGTGATGTGCCACTTCCCAGATATATCGCAACTGCTGAAGCTTCATTCCGACCTCCAAGTGAACCAGGGCAATCTATTGAGTACGCACTTCTCTACGCTATGCAGAATAGCCATTAAAGACAATCTTTGCCAAACAAATAGGGGCTGTAGGCTGTTGGCACCTTACTAAGCTCCACGATCCGCTATAAAATGATTGGCATACGATTGGGACTCGCCGTTAACCCTTCCATGGAAGCTTGGGATGCAGATCGCTGCAGATCGCCGCACCCGGCCTCCTGCCTCACACAGTCCCAATCGTATACCCGTCAGTTGACCGCCTAAATGCCACTTTTTGGGCTGAAGTAACTGGCGCGCCCCGCTAGATAGCCGCGGTTTAGTCAGGGATTTGCCACGCCATGCGGCACGTGCCCGGTGGCGACATGCTCACCGGCGGAGGCGCAATGTGTCTGCTGGTCATCGAAGAAAACATCAGCCTGATAAGCCCTCAGGAATTCGGTCTTGTTCAGGCCGCCGAGAAATATGGATTCATCGATGCGAATATCCCAGGCACGGAGGGTGCGGATCACGCGCTCATGTGCGGGTGCTGAGCGAGCCGTCACCAATGCCGTGCGGATCGGTGCTTCGGTCGGGGGAAACGCTTGCTGCAGATGGTGCAATGCTGACAGGAACGGCTTGAACGGGCCGCCGCCCAATGGCTCGCGTGCTGCCGCTTTTTCGCTGGCAGTAAAGGCCTCAAGTCCATCTCGCTTATAGACTCGTTCGGCCTCATCAGAAAACACCACTGCGTCACCGTCAAAGGCAAAACGCAACTGCTCGCTGTCAGTCGCACCGCCCCGGCGCGAGACCAGGGTGGCCGCAGCAACGCCGCATTCCAGCGCTTGGCGCACGTCCTGCGCTTCGTTGGACAGAAATAATTTACAGCCGAACGCGTTGATATAACGCCATGGACTCTCGCCACCACAGAAGGCAGCACGGGTAATATCCAGCTCGTAGTGTTGTATCGAATTAAATACGCGCAGACCGGTATCAGCGCTGTTGCGCGACAGCAGTACCACCTGCACCTGCGCGTCTTCATCGAGGCTATCGTTTAGCCTCAGTAGTTTCTTGACCAGCGGGAACGCCTCTCCGGCATCCAGCGGCTCCTCTTCCCGATCAACCTGGTACTTGGAATACGCTTGCAGACCCTCTTTTTGGTAGACCTCATGACTTTCATCAAGGTTAAACAAAGCCCTCGATGAGATGGCGATTATCAGCTTGTCATTAGGCGTGTCGGGCATAGCACTAGCATACTCATATGTCGCAGGGACTGCCAGAGGCAGCGAAAGTGGGTAACGGCTAAGTTTGAAACTTGTGAAGTACCGGAAGCCTATGAGACAGCGTTGCGGGCGGGACCACCCCTGTGAAAGAGATACCTACCCTGAAGTTTAACTGACTTTTAACAGACCTTTTTCCTCCAGATCGAGCAACAACAATTGCTGGATCAAGAAATCGCGGGTGGTCTCCGGGTGCTCCAGATGCACCCGTTCGAGAAAGGGCTTCGCGGCCTGTGGGTTGGCTCTGTGCAGCAACGCCTTGAAAGTGGTGGCAAGGAATTGAGCGGGCTCCTCACTCAACGCTTTAATTCTGCGCAGGCTGGCAGCAAGTGCCACTTCCTGCTCGGTAAGCTCTGATCCAAACGGATAGTCTGGCAGCAAGCCTTTGCGGTGATAGGGTGCCAGAATGGTGTGCAGACGCTCAGGGGAATTGCCACGCGCAGACTCGGGTATCTGGTAATTCTGTGGGACCTTGCCGTGGGCTTTCGCGAACTCAAGCAGTTCCTCCTGAAAGCGCGAATCAGCGATATTAATCAAGCGCTGGATGACTTCAGAGTCACTCTTGCCGCGCAGGTCTGCCACACCGTATTCTGTCACCACAATATCGCGCAGATGTCTGGGTATAGTGACATAGCCATAGAACGGTATAACATTGGACTTGAGGTTTTTGCCATGGCCGCGGGTACTGCGAATGCACAGAATAGAGCGCGCGCCGGGCAAATCGTGCGCCATGGCCACAAAATTGTATTGCCCCCCTACCCCGCTGATCACCGTGCCATCCTCCAGAGCGTCGGACGTGACAGCGCCGCTCAGAGATACCATCATGCCGGTATTGATAAAGCGTGCATCACGTCGCTGCGCGCAATAGAGTGGGTAGTCTAGTAAAAGCTGATTGATACGCCTAACGCCAGTCATACAGATCTGCGTTCTCGCGGTGGCGTCAAGGTTAGACAACTTATCGTAAAAATCTCTCGGCCCGAGGAAGAATCCGCCGTGCAGAATACGTCCATTGCGCAGCATCTGCCCCTCTACGCCAAGCAGCAGCGCGGCACGAACCTGGGGGTCATCCATATCATTGGGCACGGATTGCCCGTTGACCAGAAGTTGTTCCCGCTCCAACGAGACATCAGCCGCGACGATGCCCCAGTACTGGATCAACGCCAGTGATGAACTTGTCAGGCGGGGCGGCAGCAAGCCGCTATCGCGGCAATATTGAAACAGCCGCTCATCGATAGACTCAGTGATGATGCCATCGTTGAGTGCCTGCTGTAACGGCAGGCTGTCATAAACCTTACGTTTGACGATGTCCTGCTCGATCAAATGCATAATGCCGTTGACGAACATCTCCGTGGAAACATAGAGGCCCTTCTCGAAGGTGCCCAGATGCTCTGTCGCGAGACGGGTCGATGAACTGAGATCACGAAGAACAGACCGATACTCAGCGTTATTCAGGTGCCGGAGCATACACGCCTTCGCTACCGCATCCCCCAGGGCTCCGATACCAATCTGCAAAGTGCCACCATCAACCACAAGACTGCTAGCGTGCAATGCAGCGGCGTAATCCTGCAGGGGCACAGCGGAATTCGGCACGGCGAATAATGTCTTATTGTAGCGCGGATTGCGCACAATGAAGTCGAAGTCATCGGGAGAAACCTCTGCGTCCAATTCCATAAACGGCAAGTCATCGTGTATCTGCCCCAGTAGCAAGAATGGCTCATCTGGGTGAGCTCTGGCCAGGTCAATAATCTCCAGGGTCAGATCCGGATTGCAGGATAAACTAATCGACAAACCGCTGGCAGTATCACGAGCGGCAACCAGCTGTGTCATGACATTGACACCCAGGCCGCTCATATCACGCACAATATGGGTGTAATTGGCCGACACATAGCTCTGCTGCGGACCCGGTCGATTCTTCATCGAGCCCGCTTTGAAATATAACTCCGTAACGCGGATATTACTGGGCAAAGCGCCCTCCCGGTAAGCGTCCAGAAAGGCCAGTTCTTCATAGTCACCAAACAGCCGCTGCATGATGGGCCCGGCAAGACTGGCCTCGACAGCACTGCCGGGTTTTGGCACTTCCAGACACAAGCCCGTTACGATGTGTAATGAAATAGCCGGATCATCGGCCGCGCGCTGGTAGAAGGCATTCATCAGTTGCACCGGCTTGCCCAAACCTAACGGTGCGCCCAGCACCAGGTTTGAACCCACCTTGGCAATCGTTTGGTCGACGCATTCTTCCACGCTGGTCAATATGTTGCTCACCGCATTTTCCTCTGAATTACCCTGCGAATTAACGTCTGCTTTATCAGGCCACTGGCGAAAGCACTGGCGGCGAGCCTAGCGGCGCTGATACCACGAGGCCATACGTCCATGATCACAATGACCAGTCCTGTCATCGAGCACATAACCAGCGTATCAATAAAAGTGCCCAACATGGCGATCATGCGCTGCTGCACCGGCCGATTAGTCGGCGCTGCGGCCTGGGTGTGAATTCACGGGTTAGAAGGGTGACCAGCTCTGTCATTGCCGTTTCCTACCGCCTATTTTTATAATACGTTACGGGCGGTGCTGCAGCTTCATTCTAGCCCGCTGCGGGTTCAAGGCGGAATCCGCCGCGCTGCGGGAACAGACCGAATATGCCACCGGTGTGGAGAAAGACAATATCGCGACAACCCGCAAAGCGACCACAGGCAATTTCATCCACCATGCCTGCAAACGCTTTTCCGGTATACACCGGATCCAGCACCAGACCCTCCATTCGAGTCAGGTCGCCGATAAGCTCAAAGACCGATGGTGAAGCAATTGCGTAACCCTCTCCGACGTAGCCATCCAGCACGCGCGGCTCTATGGTCACGGCGGGCGCTTCCGGGTAAAGCCGTCGCCAATCGGCTGCATCGCTGGCAACCTTGTCGAGAAAGTACTGGGCGTCATCGCAAACATTGACTCCCCAAACCGTCGCCGGCAATTGATGCAGAGCGACTCCCAGAGTCAAGCCTGTCTGCGTGCCGCCCGATCCTGTCGCGGTGACGATATGCGCCTCATCGATACCGGCGGTCTGAAAGTCTGCCGCCAACTCTTCACACGCGGCGATATAGCCCCAGGCTCCAGTGCCGTCGCTGCCTCCAGTGGGCACCACCATCGCTTTGCGACCCTGCTCGCTATAATAGTCCTGCCACTGCCCGAACAAGGCGTCTATCTCTTTGACGAATACCGCGGAAGGAATACAGTTGATCACCGCGCCCGCCAGATGGTCGAGCAGAAAATTGCCCTCCCGCTCGGCAGGCTCCTCCCCGCGCAGCAGTAGATGTGCAGTAAGACCCAGTTGCGCACAGGCCAGCGCAGTGGCGCGGCAGTGATTGCTCTGCACCCCACCGCAGGTGATCAGCGTATCGTAGCCGTTGTCGATGGCGTGTGCGGCAATGAACTCCAGCTTGCGAACCTTGTTGCCGCTCAGAGTACAGCCGGTGAGGTCGTCGCGCTTGACCCACAAACGGTGGCCGCAACCCCATTTTTCAGAGGCGCGCGCGAGGTATTGAAAAGGGGTGGGCGTTTGCGCCAGCGCTATTCTGCGTGGGTAAACCAGCCCCATCCTCAGGCGATGGACTTCAATGTGCCTTTCGGGAGTATGGCGTGCAGGTGCACGCGCTGAAACTTCATCTCGACGTTATTGGCAACGTTCAGCACCATGTAGTTGTCATCCAGGCTAGTCACCTTTCCGAGGATTCCTGAACTTGTGACAACCTCATCGCCCTTGTTCAGCTGCGACACCATGGCTGAATGCTCTTTCTGGCGCTTGCGCTGTGGCCGTATGGCGATGAAGTAAAACAGTACAAATAGGCCGACCAGAAACAGGATCTGGAACATGTCACCACCGGGGACAGACCCTGTGGCGTCCTGCGCGTGGGCACTGGCGATAAACAGACTCATCAATAAACTCTCTCGTTGGTGGGCTCTGGTAAGAGCATGGAAAACGCGAACCAATTTACAGGGTTTCCCACCCGCCCGCAACGAAAGCAGGACGTAGGTCGCGGCTGAGCTTGAATTCTGATTACTTCTGTTGAACACGAGCCTGCGAGGCAGAGTTGCGGCGGGACAGGACGTCGCCGCCCGAGCCTGTAAATGGATGTGCGCAGTTTAGCGCCGATTTAGCCGCTAAATGAGATGCCATTCAGCGCGTCCTTTGACGCTTATGACATCAGCCCATAATGTCGAAGTCGTATTCCATGATCTGCGGTGCGTGATCGGAAAAACTCTGGTCCCTGTAGATCGAGGCGGCCTTTACCTTATCGACGAGCTTGGGCGTTATCACCTGGTAGTCCAGTCGCCACCCGACGTTGTTCGCCCGCGCCTGCCCACGATTAGACCACCAAGTGTATTGGTCGGCCTCTTTATTGATGAGGCGAAAGGAATCAACATAGCCAACTTCATCGTAAAGAACATCCAGCCATGCTCTCTCCTCGGGGAGAAAGCCCGAATTCTTCTGATTACCACGCCAGTTTTTCAGGTCGATTGGCTTGTGGCAGATATTCCAGTCTGCGCAGAGGATTACCTCACGGCGCGCCCTACGCAGGGTTTTCAAGTGCACCATAAACTTTTCCATGAAGCGCAGTTTCTTTTGCAGTACTTCTTCGCTGCTGGATCCGGACGGCATATACAATGAAATAACACTGAGTCCCTTAAAGTCAGCCTGCGTGTAGCGCCCCTCCGAATCAGCGGGGTCCCAGCCTAATCGTGTGATCACACGCCGTGGCTTGACCTTGCAGTAAAGCGCTGTCCCACTGTAGCCCTTCTTCACCGCATCATTATAGAAACAGTGATATCCGGCGGGGGTAAACACCGGATCGCCGAGTTGATGCACCTGCGCCTTCGTTTCCTGAATGCACACCACATCGGGCTGTTGCGCGTCCAGCCAATCGAAAAACCCTTTTCTGGCAGCTGCCCGGATGCCGTTAGTGTTGCAACTGATTATCGTAGCCATCGCATTCTTTCCGTCCAGTTCAACAGCACCGCAGTGTAACGGATGCGTCTTACGGCGGGCAATTTAACCGGCCAGTTGTTCCCTGAAAAGGTGACAGACGCACACTACACGCTACAATACTATTATTGACACTGTGGACATGAATGCATAAGGACCCTACGTGACGACCAGCGCTTCCGAGAAAAATCAGGCTATTGCTTACCCGCTATCGAATAATCTGTAGCGACTGCTGCGGGAATTTTCGCGCGATTTCGAGCGCCAAATATGGGAGGGCCTTACTGAACGGGGTCATCCCGACATACGTCCCGTCCACAGTGCTGTGTTCGCCAATCTCGGCATGGGCGCTGTGCGCGTTACGGAACTGGCTGAACGCGCTCATGTGACGCAGCAGGCAATGGGGAAAATCCTTAAGGAACTGGAGCGTATGGGGTATGTCGCACGGGATATTGATGAGCGCGATAAGCGGGCTAAGGTGATTCGCCTGACGCTGCGCGGAGCGCAACTGGTGGAAGACAGCCTGGAAGTTTACGACGCAGTACACGCGCAATATGCACTCCAGGTAGGGACGGAATCGCTTGACCACCTCGAAGCCACGTTGCGCGACGCTGTGGCACAGTTGGCACTGGACTATCTACCGGAGTCCTGGACAGAACCTGAAGCTCACCTTCCCCACATCGAAAAACTTATAAAAATACAACAATAAAATCAATATCTTATTTCTATAATATTAGAATCTACTTTAAGTTTTTAGCGGCGATACTCAAAACAAATCACGCTTTCGCCGCGCTGAGGTCACCACACCCAGACACGGCACGCACGCGTACTTGACTCAGGCAGGCGGCTAGAAACTCATAAAACCGGGCGTGTTGAACGTCCAGCTTTTCACTTCCCCGCGCCGCATAATGCGCCAACCGCGGTCTGTACGACGGTACTCGTCCAGATACCACAAACCGAGGAAGAAGGTCTGGTTCTTACCGTCGGGCATGGCCATCTCCATGGGGTTCAAGCACATCACCCGGCCCGTGGCCACATCACCCTGCAGCGCTATCTGGATATTGGCATTCAAATGCTGGCTGTGCGGAAACAATTCGCCGGTCAATGACGCCTTGAGGAAGGTCAATGTTTCCTCCAGATTCCCCACGCTGCCGCCGAATGCGCTGTAATCAATATGCGCATCATCGGTAAAGATGTCCTCCCGCAATCTATCGATATCCTTGCTGTCGATAAGATGCGAATAGTGAAACACCAGGTCCTGAATTTCGAAGCGGTCTGACAATTCCTGTTGTGAAAGCATGGGTATTCCTCTTATTAAAAAACCAGTGGTAATTGGATATGGTGGGTATACATTCTGTCGCGGTGCGCCTCCAGCCTCGGGGTGAGGCAGGCAAGTGTCTCCGCGTCCGCCGATTCGTAGGTGGATCGCAGATAGCCTGGCATGGGATTATCCTCTGGACCCAGCGGCTTGAGCAGACCGGCGAAATTGGCCCAGTAAAAATCGGCAGCGGATACGGCATACCCGACCAAATATTCACTACCCGATGCCTCCTGCTGCGCCAGAATAGCGTCGAGTTCTGCGCTAATGCCCAACAATCGCGACGCAGCGGCAGCATGCGCGGGCTCCGACCACCCATATTTAGCGCCAAGTCGCCCGATAATGTCGGGGCGATTGGGCAATACCATCATGGGCGCCAGCATCTGCAAGCGGCGGTGCCAGCCAAACCCGTCCATACCCGCAATCAGGGCAGACAGGCCCAGTACACGGGTTCTGTCTGCGCAATTGGCGGGCACCAGCGGAGCATCAGGTGCCAGTCGCTCGATCAGCATGAGCAGATCAAACCAGTGGCAGGCAGGCGGTAGATCGTCGTAAATCGCCACCGGAGCGGATGTTTGCCCGGTCCACTCGCGCAGCGCGGTGTTCTCCCCGCCGCCCTCCTGAAACACCGGAGTGTACTTAAGCTTCTTGTGCGCGAGCATGGCCTTGGCTGCCTCGCCCCAGGGGCCGGGAACGCCGGCGGTCAGCACCAGGCGCAAACCCGGCGCAGCAATCGCCTCTTCCACCGCAAGGTATTTCATAGTGTTATCTTATTCGTGCAGCTTAAAAACCCTGATGGCATTCTCGCGCAGAAACTTCGGCCACACCTCATCGCGAAACGGCACATCGGGCATCTCTTTAAAAATACGGTCGAGTGACAGGCCCATAGGGAAGTACCCCGCGTACATCACTTGCCCTGCGCCGCGCTTGTTAGCAAAATCGATAATATCCGGCGGATAATGCTTGGGAGCAAAAGCGCTGGTCATGTAGTACAGGTTGGGATACTTGAGCATCATTTTCCACGCGACATCGGTCCAAGGTTCGCAGCCGTGCCGGGTAACGACGCGCAGTTCCGGAAAAAACCACAGAACTTCATCGAGCAACTCCACTTTCTGCGGCCCGAACGGCACGCGGGGCCCCGGCACACCCATGCAGGGGCAGAAAGGGATATCCAGCTCCACCAACTTGGCATAAATGGGATACCACTTCTTGTCATTGACCGGCACTGGCGGACAAATCATGGCAGGTGCTGCCGTCACGGCTTTGATGTCGAATTCCTCATGCATCGCGACAATCTTGCGCACTTCATCCATACCGTTGTTAGGATTTGCCTCATACGAGGCGAAAAATCGGTCGGGATGGGCGCGCAGGGCTTTTTCCTGCAGCTCACTGAAGCCGAGGCCTATCATCGCGCGCTCAATGCCGTGTTTGTCCATTTGCGCCAGCGTGTAGGCGATGTAGTCCTCCTGCTCACCGGTGTCGGGGATATCCTTGAACATGTACTGCGCCGGCATCGTGAACATCTCATGGCTCTCGCGATCCATCAGCAGCGGCTTGATCCAGTCGTAAAAACTACTGCTATCGTCACCGGGAATGGCAAGCATCAGGTCGATAACACCGATATCGGTGGGCATTGGCATAGGGTCCAGTCCTTTCTTATGCTATTTATAACTTTAATAGTACGTCTTAGTTGTTTGTATTTAATACACTATTTAAACCTGCATGGGTGAGCCATCTTCAGCGGCATGACGCTGTTTGCGCAAGCGCATGGGCAACGTCACATCTATCGACTGATACCGATAGCAGCCTTCGTTGTCGACAGAACGCGACACCTGCCCACGCTGGTGCAGGTAGTTGAGATGCGCGATGCACTCACCGATGGCCAAACTCAGGTTATGCCCCTCCAGTGGCCGCTTGAACAGCACTGGCAACAGCTCCATGGCCGAACGCGACTCGTCAAGACAGGATTCTTCCAGCGCCAGCAGATGCTCTTCGTGATGCTCGATCAAGTAACGTAGCCTTTCATGCAGGCCATAAAAGGGTGTGTTGTGGGCGGGCAATACCAGCGCATCGGCCGGCAACACGTCAAGAAAATGCTCATGCGAATTGAGCCACTCCTTGAGGGGATTACCCTCGGGCTCCGCGCCGGACACGCTGATATTGGAGGTAATCCTGGGGATGACCTGATCGCCAGAGATGAGGATATTCAGCGCGCTCGAATACAGGCAAGCATGCTCCGGCGAGTGCCCGCTTCCCACGATCACCTGCCAGCGGTTGCCGTTAATGGACAGGAACGCACCGTCAACAAGGCGGCGATAGGCGGTCGGCATGGGGGTGATAACCGAGCCAAAGCCGCCAAATTGGCCCCGTGATTCCTCAACTTGCTGCGGCGTGTAGCCCGAACGCGTCATGTGTTGCGCGGTATTCCAGCTGTAGTGTTCTGGCAGTGTCCTACTAAAAGCCAGCCCCGTGAAGTACTCGGCCTCCGTAATGTAGTAAGGCACCTGCCAGCGCTCACACAACCACCCCGCCATCCCGGTATGGTCGGGATGATGATGCGTGGAGAGCACCGCCTTGACCGGTTTATCGCCAAAATGTTGCTCAAATACCGCTTCCCACAAATCCTGCGTTGGACCCAGCGCTATTCCCGTATCGATGATCCACCAACCATCGGTGTCCTCGAGTAGGTAGAGATTGATATGGTCCAGCGCCATGGGCAGCGGCATGCGCAGCCACCAAACGCCGGGCACGATTTCCCGCAGTTGTCCCGCTTCCGGCGCATCGTCGAAAAGATAATTGAGCATAAGTGGTTTAGAGTCCCAGATCCTTCATCAGCGCTATCACATCATCGTGATGCGATTTGGTTTTCACTTTGTCCATGACATGTTGCACGCGGCCGTCCTTGCCAATGATGATAGTGGAGCGCAGCACACCCATAAACTCGCGGCCCATGAACTTTTTCAGGCCCCAGGCTCCATACTTTTCGGTGATTGCATGCTCCTCATCCGACAGCAGGGTAAAGTTGAGATCCTGCTTTTCGATGAACTTGCCCAGCTTGGCAACCGGGTCGGGGCTAACACCTAGCACCACCGTATCGAGCTTGGCGAATGCCTTGTTGCTGTCGCGAATGCCGCAGGCCTGCACTGTGCAGCCCGGCGTCATCGCCTTCGGATAGAAGTACAACACCACATTCTGTTTGTCCTTGAACTCTTTGAGGCTAACTTTCTTGCCGTTTTGGTCCAGCAGGGTAAACGCAGGCGCCACTGCGCCAATCTTTGGAAATGCCATAGCTTGCTGCTCCTTAAAGGTGCCTGGTGATAGTGCCTGGTAATAGTGCCGGTTGGTTACAGCCAACCGCAGGCCACGGCCACCCGGTGAATACAGTAAAAATAATTAGCGCCGCGGACGATACTCTATAGCAGACACACGAACTGGAAATTGTCCTTTGGCGAGGTCTGAAAAAAACTCCTTAAGGGTCTCCGAGATGACGGGGAAGGCAATTTCGTCCCACGGTACAGTACTCTCATCGTACAGACCCGTCTCAAGGCTCTCGGGGCCCGCAGCGTGCTCGCCGCTGTCGAGGTCACAGCGATAAAACATGTAAATCTGGTTGATATAGGGCACGTCAAATACGCGGTAAAGATCGATATTACTGACCTTGGCCCGCGCCTCTTCCCAGGTCTCCCGCGCAGCGCCCTGCACGGAGGTTTCGCCGTTTTCCATAAACCCTGCAGGCAAGGTCCAGTAGTTTTTACGTGGCTCAATAGCCCTTTTACAGAGCAACACCTTGCCTTCATAAACCGGGACGCAACCGACAATCACGCGCGGATTGGAGTAGTGAATCAACTCACAGCTGCCGCAAACAAACCGCTCGCGATCGTCTCCCGCAGGAATTTGCAGAATTACGCTATTGCCACAATGGGTACAAAATTTCATGAAGAGATGACTCTGACGATAAACGCTGCTCAGTATAAAGGCTTCCCCCAACAATAAAAAATTTTCAGTACGATTGCCATCAAAAGAGGATTCCCAGACTAGTGCAATTCACGATAGCGCCCACAATAAAACAACAAGGGTTCGCCCGTAGGACGCTGGTGCATGCTCAGGACGCGGCCGACAATAATCAGGTGATCGCCGGCGTCGTGAGTAGCATGCAGTTCACATTCAAAGGTCGCCAATGCATGGCGAATGATCGGAGCCCCATATTTGCCGAGCCTGTAATGCGCGGAATCCAGGTCATGCTGCCCTTTTTTGGCATACTGGTTGGAATAGGCCTGCTGTTCGCTGCTAAGGACATTGATCGCAAAATGGCGCGGTCGGGCAAAGATGTCGTACACATCCGAGTTGTTCTGTAAGGACCACAGCACCAATGGCGGTTCCAGAGAGACAGAAGAGAATGAGTTCGCTGTCATGCCCAAGGCCTGCTGCGTGTCCGACATAGTGGTGATGATGCAGACGCCTGTGGCGAAACGCCCCAGTGAGTCCCGTAATTCGCGACCATCCAAACTCATTGATTATCCTCTTTCATCGTTATAGTAATGTATTAGCCCAATGTACTATTGAAGCGCAGACACAGTGCTGCGCACATCCCCTGTTCAGGCTATTCGATGCTATCTGTTTGCCACCGGGCAGCCCGCTTGCTGTCGATGTGTCGAGCGGACACCCAGTGCTCTTGCCCGGCACCTTGTTCTTTTTTCCAGAATGGCGCCTGTGTTTTCAAAAAATCCATAATACATTCACAGGCGCTGAACGCAGCCTCACGATGGCTCGAGGCCACGCCCACCCACACAATCTGCTCCCCCGGATGCAGCACACCCACTCGGTGCACAATCGCGACTGCGAGCAGTGGCCAGCGAGCAGCGGCCTGCCGGGCAATCTCCATAATACTGGCCTCGGTCATGCCCGGGTAGTGCTCAAGCTCCAGCGTCTCCACCGTACGGCTCTCGTTATCACGCCGCACATAGCCGGTAAATGTCGCTATCGCACCCTCGTCTGACGAACCTGCAAGCAGCCCTGCCTGCAACAGGCCCACATCAAAGTTGTCCTTCTGGACCTGCACCGTAATGAGCGGTGGTTGTTTCATGTCAGCCTCCGGTGACAGGTGGAAAAAAAGCAACTTCATCGCCGTCCGACAGTCCGACATTGCCAGTCACCACGACCTGATTGACAGCACGAATGATATTGTCCTGTCGAAGCACATCGCACCAGCCCTCTCCATGCTCATCGCACAGCTGCCGCTGCAGGCCGTCCAGATCAAATCCGGTTTCAGGGAATAAAAGCTCCAGCGAAGCACACCCTAACTGCTCGCGCACCCGCGCAAAGAAAAGTACTTTCAACATCAGGACGCGCCCTCCTCGTCGCGCCGCCACACGCCAGATTTTCCGCCTTCCTTGCGGATCAGGGTCACGCCATGAATTTCCATGGAGCGATCAACCGCTTTACACATATCATAAATAGTCAGTGCCGCAATCGAGACGGCGGTTAAGGCCTCCATCTCTACCCCGGTTTTGCCAGACACCTTGCAGGTGGACTCAATCCGCACACAGTTCGCAGTGGGTTCCAGCGTAAAGTTGACCTCCACTGAAGTCAGCATCAGGGGATGACACAACGGTATCAGATCGGCGCATTTTTTCGCTGCCTGAATGCCAGCGATACGCGCCACCGCCAGCACATCGCCTTTCTTGTGCGCTCCCTGCTGCAGCAAGGCCATGGTTTGCGCTTGCATTGAAACGACCGCAACGGCCACCGCGATCCGCTCCGTGACAGCCTTGTCACCGACATCAACCATGCGCGCGGCTCCCTGATCATCAAGGTGAGTGAGTTGGCTCATGTGTCCATTTATCCTACGCTACGATTCAAGTCGGCAGAGTCTATCCAAAGCCGCTCCGGATTGAAAATGCGATTGAGCGGGGAAGTCAGCGAATTTGGCCCAAAAGCACTTACTGTCCGCACCGCTGATGGCGTACAGTTACGCGTCGATAACAGGAGAACATCATGGCAAAACTTTCACTGGGCCTGCAATTGGGCTATTGGGGTGCGCTGGCGCCGGGCAATGCACACGTCGAGATGGCGCAGGAAGCTGAGCGTCTGGGTTTCGACTCCGTATGGTGTGCAGAATCGTGGGGTAATGATTGTTTTACGCCGCTGGCATGGATTGGTGCCCACACCAAAAAGATACGCCTGGGTACCGCCGTCGCCCAACTATCGGCGCGCACGCCCACAGCCTGTGCAATGGCGACTCTGGCCCTGGACCACCTGTCCGGTGGCCGCATGATTCTCGGACTCGGCGTGTCCGGGCCACAAGTCGTAGAGGGCTGGTATGGCCAGCCGTACAGCAAGCCCGTGACCCGCACCCGTGAATACATAGAGATTATTCGCAAAGTACTCGCCCGTCAGGAACCAGTGACCAATGACGGAGAGTTCTATCCGCTGCCCTATGCGGGTCCGGGATCATGGGGGATGGGCAAGCCGCTAAAATCGATCACCCACCCGCTGCGCGCGGATGTCCCTATTTTTGTTGGCGCAGAGGGCCCAAAGAACGTCACGCAAACGGCGGAAATTGCCGATGGCTGGCTGCCGCTGTATTACTCGCCTTACCGACAGGAGGTTTACGCCGAGCAACTGACAGCGGCTAAACCCGGTTTCGAAATAGCGCCTATCGTTATGGTCTCCATAAGCGACGATATGGCACAAGCGCTGTATCCGGTTAAAGCGATGCTGGGCTTTTATATTGGCGGCATGGGCTCGGCCAAGCACAACTTCCACAAGGAATTGATGGCGCGAATGGGTTTTCCGGACGAAGCAGACGCCATTCAAAAACTGTTTTTCGAGGGCAAACGCGACGAAGCGATCGCCGCAGTGCCGGACGCTTTCGCTGACGAAATCTCTCTGTCGGGGCCAAAAGATCGTATTAAGGAAAAGCTCAAGGACTGGGAAAACTCACCCGTAACCTCACTGCTGATAAACGGTGATATCAATCTGCTGCGCGACATGGCCGAATTGACCCTGTAAAGCTGACAGCGCGTCGCATTGGAGGCTAGCATTACGACCACTGCGACGCGCGGCCTATTCCGGCAAACACCGTACCGCGCAGGATCGAGGGCTTTAGTATCACAACCGTTAGCTTTCGAGAACGACTGTTATACAGCTCAGGCGTAGTCAGCTATGCGCTAAAAGATGCTGCATTTGGCGCGTTCGTACTGTTTTATTACAAACAAGTACTGGGATTGAGCGGCACATTAACCGGGCTGGCAATCGCGATTTCTGTGATTTGGGATGCGCTATCTGATCCTCTGGTAGGCGCCTGGTCAGACAAACTGCGCAGCCGCTGGGGCCGTCGACATCCGTTGATGATTGGATCGGTTCTGCCGATGGCACTGGGCTTTATCGCTATTTTTTCGCCGCCCGAATTTGCTGTGCAGAGCCAATCCAGTTTGTTTCTATGGTTGCTTGCCAGCGTCATACTGCTGCGCACAGCGCTGACCTTTTTCATGATCCCCTACCTGGCCTTGGGGGCGGAAATTACAACGGATTATCACGAGCGCACCCGCCTCGCCAGCGCGCGCACTAACCTTGGCTGGTTCGCTGGTGTGGCGGTGGCGGCCAGCGCAATGTTTTTACTGTTTTCGGGCGATGCGAACCACGATGGTCGCTTCATCGTTGAAAACTATCGCCATTACGGTTGGCTTAGCGCTATCGGCGTTGTGCTATTCAGTGCCCTCTGTATCTGGGGTACCTGGCACTATATCCCGGCGTTACTCAAGTCTGCAGCGCCCGGAGGCGGCTCCATGTTCCGCAACATCCTGGCCACGTTTCGCAACCGCAATTTTCGCTATCTGGTGATTCTGGAGACCGCCTTCGGCGGTATGGGCGGCATTACCAGTGCGCTGCTGATGGTGACCTTCACCTACTTCTGGGGCTTCGACACCGTGCAGATTTCCGTACTACTGGGCGGGCCTCCCCTGCTGGCCGTCCTATTCGCCACCATGAGTTCAAGATTCCTCAATGCGCGCCTGGAAAAGCAGCATCTGCTGCAATTGAGCTGTGCTCTGGGGGCACTGAATATGCTGTGGCTCACGCCGCTGAAGTTGCTTGGATGGCTGCCGGAAGGATGCAGCTGGGTGTTTGCGCTGGTCTTCGTCAATTACGCGTTGTGGGTGACCATGAGCATTCTGCGCACCATCGCCAATCACGCCCTGCTGGCGGATGTTGCTGATGAGCATGAGCTGGAGTCGGGCCAGCGCCAGGAGGGCGTCATGTTTGCAGCCGCTTTTTTTGCGGCGAAGTTTATCTCGGGCTTTGGCTATCTAGTCGCGGGTCCGTTCCTCGATTTGATCGGACTCGAAGCGAACACGGCACCCGGGGATGCCCCATACTCCGTAATACTGGGCCTCGGTATCATCATGGGGCCGGCACTTGCTGTGTTGATGCTGATTCCGTTGTGGATGTCGCTTAAACTGAAGGTCAGTCTCGCTGGCCAGCTCGCGGTGCGCGAAGCACTGACCCAACGCACGCAGCGGGGATAAAGTCCCATCGAATGGTACTGCGATACACTGCAACATCGGCGATAAATTAAGTGGCATCGCGCTGTGAACCCCTATCCGTAAACAGGGGCAGACCCTTTAGGGGAGCTTGGGCTTAAGGAAGCGCCATTCACCTCCTCTTTATTTTGCTGCCGTTATTACCCCGCAATGCGGCTCTGGACGTTCGTTCCAATGCGCCGCCAAACGCTATATGCTTATGCCATAACTTCGAGTCAGCGGTCGCAAGCTAACCAAGTCCGTGAGGGCACACGCATCATGATCAGAAACCTTTCTACGCTGGGCACGCTCGCTTTGCTCATCCTTGCACTGGCTGCCTGTGACCCCGAAGAATCCGCGGCGAAACTAGCTGAACCTGGGCTCGCACCAGCGCAAATTGCCCCGGAACAGGTCAGCGCTGCGGCTCAAGCACCAGTGGAAGTCGCGCCGGCCAGCGTTGATGCTCAGCGCCTGCAGCAGGCTGACAAGGACCCGGGAAACTGGATGTCCTATGGCCGAACGTATGACGAACAACGCTTTAGCCCACTGACACAGGTCAATACCGACAATGTCAGCAAGCTCGGTTTAGTCTGGTTCCACGACCTTGACACGCAACGCGGCATTGAGGCCACGTCAATCGTGGTGGATGGCGTGATGTACACCACCTCTTCCTGGAGCATCGTGCACGCACTTGACGCGCGCACCGGCGAACACCTGTGGACGTTCGATCCCGCAGTGCCCAAAGACAAGGTAAAGCACACCTGCTGCGGACCCGTTAATCGCGGCGTAGCCGTCTGGAAAGGCCAGGTGTTCGTCGGCGCATTGGATGGGCGCCTGTTCGCACTCGACGCAAAGAATGGCACAGTAAACTGGCAGGTGAGCACTTTCGATACGACGCTTCCCTATAGCATCACCGGCGCGCCGCGGGTGGTAAAGGACAAGGTACTGATTGGCAATGGCGGCGCCGAGTTTGGGGTGCGCGGTTTCCTCAGCGCCTACACCGTAAAGGATGGGGCACTAGCGTGGCGCTTTTACACAGTACCCGGTGATTCCTCACTCGATTTTGAGAACGATGCTATGAAAATGGCGGCGCAAACCTGGAAGGGAGAATGGTGGAAACTTGGGGGCGGTGGCGGCACCGTCTGGGACTCCATGGCCTACGACCCCGAACTGGACCTGCTCTATTTCGGCGTCGGCAATGGCACTCCCTGGAACCAAGAGATTCGCTCGCCCGGCGGCGGAGATAATCTATTCTTATCGTCGATCATCGCAGTCCGTCCCGATACCGGCGAGTACGTGTGGCACTATCAGACAACGCCCGGCGAGAGCTGGGACTATACGGCAACCCAGAGCATTATTCTGGCTGAGCTTAAGCTTGATGGTGTCAGCAGGGATGTGTTGATGCAAGCGCCCAAAAACGGTTTTTTCTATGTGCTGGACCGCAAAACCGGTGCGTTATTGTCGGCGAACAACTACATCAATATTACATGGGCGACACACGTTGATATGGCAACCGGCCGCCCAGTGGAAGTACCCGAGGCACGCTACAAAGACGAGCCCTTCCTCCTGTTCCCGTCCTATCTGGGCGGCCACAATTGGCACCCTATGTCCTTCAGCCCACAAACCGGTCTGGCCTACATCCCGGTGCTCGATATACCCGCAATGTATGGGCAACCCGAAAACTTCAACTACAATCCTGGCATCATCAACACGGGGACCGACGGCGTGATTGGCGGCTTGCCTGACGATCAGGCAGAACGGGATGCGATTGGTGCGCTGATTAAAGGTCGCCTGGTCGCGTGGGACCCCATCAAGCAAGAAGAGGCGTGGCGGGTAGAGTATCGCGGTGCCTGGAATGGCGGCACGTTGGCCACCGCTGGCAATCTGGTCTTTCAGGGCACAGCCGATGGCCAGTTCGTGGCCTATAATGCCCAAACCGGCGAGCAACTGTGGAACTTCGCCACGCAGACCGGCGTAGTCGCAGCGCCTATCATGTATGAAGTTGGCGGGGAGCAGTATGTGTCGATCAACGTCGGCTGGGGCGGCGCGTTCGCGCTGGTATTTGGCGAGTACGTGCAGGCCGAGAGCATGCCGAATATCAGCCGCGTACTCACCTTCAAGCTCGATGCAAAGGAGGAACTGCCCGCAGTGTCTTGGCGACCCTCGGTGGTTTTCAATGCGCCTGAGCTCACTGCTAGCCCGGAAACACTGGCATTGGGTTTGACCACCTATCAGGATGTCTGCATGGGTTGTCACGGACTCAATGCCGTTTCCGGCCTGCTGGTGCCGGATCTGCGTGGTTCGGCTTATCTCTGGGATGAAAAGAGCTGGGCGGCCGTGGTGCTCGAAGGGCAGCTGAAAGAACGGGGCATGGCAGCATTTGCAGACAATATCAGCCCCGAACAGGCCGCGGCCATTCGGTTCTATGTGATTCAGCAGGCGCAGCGAGGACAGGCGCTGCGACAGGAGGCAGAGGAAAAGCAGACTCCTCGGTGAGCCTTCCCTCCAACATTGCCCGGAAAGTCCCCTGTGTTGAGGGTCGGTCAGGCGATAGTCTTACCTCTTGCCCAGTCGGACTGCCAGGGTAACAACAGATACCAGACAAAGTGGTGGGAGGCGGCAGATGACCGCAAAGAAACCGACGAACGTATTCATCCTATTGATTATGGTGGTGATCACCCTTTTCAATGCCGGGCTTGCGGTCAACTTTTTGGCCGCTAGCGGGCGTGCGCTTGCCGGATGGCTTAACAATGAGACTGTTTTTCTATTCGCGGGCATTCAACTTGTCATGGTGCTGGCGGCTTATATTGTCTACCGCCATATGGCAACTAAAAAACACTGATAGGCTAACAGCTGTCCTTGGCTGCGACTGCCAGCGACCGGGTCGAAAACTCCTGACAGGTAAGCGCATTGCAAATCAAGACATGCTGTATATAATCACAGTACCTGTATAAATCAACAGAAGGTATTCGTGATGGAAAAGCTTACACAGCGTCAGCAGCAAGTGCTCGACATTGTCCGAGAACACATTGCGGACACCGGATACCCGCCCACCCGCGCCGATATTGCACAAAGGCTTGGTTTTAAGTCCGCTAATGCTGCAGAGGAGCATCTCAAAGCGCTCGCTCGTAAGGGTGCCATTGAAATGATCGCGGGCGCTTCCCGAGGCATCAGGCTACCTGAAAGCGCTGGCATACCGATCATCGGGCGCGTAGCTGCAGGCAACCCGGTGCTCGCCGAGGCGCATATCGAGGATTACTGCGACCTACCTGCCAGCTTCTTCAAGCCCCATGCGGATTTTTTCCTGACGGTGCAGGGCGACAGCATGATTGACGTGGGAATACTCGATGGCGATCTGCTGGCGGTACACAGCACGCCGATGGCGAAAAACGGCGATATCATCGTTGCGCGTATTGAAGATGAGGTGACGGTTAAGCGTCTGCAACGCACTAACCAGAAGCACCTGCTGCAACTACTCCCAGAAAACCGCGACTACCAGCCAATTACTGTGGACTTGCGCGAGCAGTCATTCACTATTGAAGGGCTCAGTGTGGGAGTATTGCGCAGGGGCAGTTGACCCTCGCAGGCGCCAGAGATAGCGTGTCGTCCTGTTTAATGCCAGTCTAATGCCAGTCTAATGCACGCTCTAATGCACGCTCTAATGCACGCTCTAATGCACTATGCGCGGTACGACGACCGGTGACGTTTCTGCCTCGTTATCACCGCGCTCAGAAATGAGAGCGGCGGCTTGAATGCCGGCCTGAATCATCGCCTTAGCGACCTCAAGGCTATTGTCCATGATATAAATACGCGCTTCTTCGGAAAAATTGACTGTAACCAATGGCTCGGCGTCGCTATCTGCTCGTCGCAGGACAATTTCGCCCTCCCCACGATCGACAATTTCCAGCAGTGCTGTAGACACTAGATTGACCTCTATTGTTTTAAAATTCCACGCCATTCTAACAGTTGGGTGCTGAGACAACCAATCGGATTGCCAGGCCTGCGAAAACCGTCAAAGCACCGGCAACTATAATGCAGCACGTTCAGGATTTTTTCCCTGCACGCTGACTAGCCGGCTTCTCAACCAGCCACTTTCCCTTATTGAAGAAAGCCTTCCAGCCAGTCGCCTTGCCGTCTACATCGGTCATAACATACTGCTCTTTGGTCTTTCGACTGAAGCGCACCTGTGCCGGGTTGCCATCATCGTCTTCCGTTGGCGCACTGAATAAGAAGCTGTACTTGGGGTCAATCTCGGACTTATGTGGCAGTAACTCCGCCACCAGCGGTGCGCGTGTCTCGCGATTGCGCGGAAACTGACTGGCTGCGAGAAATAGGCCCGCCGCACCGTCGCGTAAAATATAATGGTCTTCTACCTTTTGGCACTCCAATTCCGGCATGGGGACAGGATCCATCTTTGGTGGCGCCGCCTCCCCGCTGCGCAATAACTTGCGGGTGTTCTTACAATCCGGCCCTGTGCAACCAAAATACTTACCGAAGCGCCCATTTTTGAGTTGCATCTGCGCGTCGCATTTATCGCAATCCAGCGTCGGGCCATCATAACCCTTGATCTTAAATTTGCCCTCTTCTACCTCAAAACCAGCGCAGTCCGGGTTATTACCACAGACATGCAACTTGCGCCGCTCATCGATCAGGTAACTGTCCATCGCAGTATTGCACAGAGTGCAACGGTGCTTGCTGCGCAGCAAGCGCGATTCGGCCTCATCATCGGCATCCTCTGAAATAGCTTCATCACCTGACGTAAGGTTGAGCGTATTTTTGCAGCGCTCCTTGGGCGGCAGAGCATATCCGGAACAGCCCAAAAATACGCCAGTACTGGCGGTTCGAACCTGCATTGGTCGGCTACAGGTACTGCATTCGATGTCGGTCATGGTAGGTTCGTTAGGCTGCATTCCTGCGGGCTCGGCCTCCTGCGCCGTCTCCAACAAGGTCCGGAACTCCGCGTAAAAATCATCCAGCAACTTGTGCCACTCTAGCTTGCCCTGGGCGACCTCGTCGAGGCGCTTTTCCATCGACGCGGTAAATCCATAACCCAACAGCTCAGTAAAACTTGTCTGCAAACGTTGAGTAACGATATCTCCCATCTTCTCAGCATAGAAACGCTTATTCTCCAGCCTCACATAACCGCGTTCCTGAATGGTCGAAATAATGGACGCATAGGTGGATGGCCGCCCGATGCCGCGCTTCTCCAACTCGCGCACCAGACTCGCCTCACCGAAGCGGGACGCAGGCTTAGTGAAGTGTTGCACGGGATCGAGTTTTAGAAGTTTTAGCGAATCACCCTTTTGCATATCGGGCAGTACGGCATCATCGTTTTTTCGTGCGGCGGGGGTGAGTACGCGTGTATAACCATCAAAACGCACAATGCGACCCTTTACATTGAGCTCGTAATCCCCCGCAGCGCTAGTTACAACAGTGGCGGTATACTCTGCGTCGGGCATCTGCCCGGCCACAAACTGACGCCAGATAAGTTCATAAAGACGTTCAGCGTCGCGCTCCATGCCGCTAAGCCCACTCTGCAGCACGTTCACATCCGATGGACGTATGGCCTCGTGAGCTTCCTGTGCACCGTCTTTGGAAGAGAATACCTTGGGCTGCTCCGGCAGGTACTTGGCCGGAAAGTTACTGCCTATATAATCGCGACAGGCCGCCACGGCGTCGGCACTCAAATTGGTTGAGTCAGTACGCATGTAAGTGATGTAGCCTGCTTCATAGAGTCGCTGCGCCATCATCATGGTCTTTTTGACACTGAAACTGAGACGAGTACTTGCCGCCTGTTGCAATGTCGACGTGATGAACGGTGCTGGTGCCTTGGATTTTGTAGGCTTGTCTTCTCGTTTAGAAATGGAGTACGGCAACTTCTGCAAAGCGGTGACGGCCAATTTTGCAGCGACCTCCTCGCCCGGACGAAACTCCTCACCATTATGCTTGCGAACCTGAAAACGGATCTCTTCACCCTTTTCGGTGGCCAGGTCTGCGTGAATCTCCCAGTACTCCTCTGGAATAAAAGCCCGAATCTCTCGCTCACGCTCAACGATTAACCGCACTGCAACGGATTGCACTCTGCCAGCGGACAAGCCGCGTGCGACCTTAGCCCACAGCAGCGGTGACACCATGAATCCGACAACCCTGTCCAGAAATCGACGCGCCTGCTGCGCATTGACACGGTCCATGTCCAGCGTTGAGGGCCGTTCAAAAGCGGCCTTGATCGCCTTTTTGGTGATCTCATTGAACACCACCCGCTGGTAACGGGATGGATCACCGCCAATAGCTTCTTTCAGGTGCCACGCAATGGCCTCACCCTCTCGGTCAAGGTCAGTTGCGAGGTAGATGGTGTCAGCGTTAGCGGCAAGCTTGGCCAGTTCATTCACCACTTTCTCTTTACCGGGCAGTATCTGGTACGTTGCGTCCCAGCCCCTATCAGGATCTATTCCCATCCTGCGCACCAATTGTTGTCGCGCATTCTTTTTCTTGTATTCGGCTTTCGCCTTTGGTGCCATCTTGCGCGTGCGAGCGGCCTGCGCTGCCCGCTCCTTCGGATCGGCCTTACCAGTGCCATCGCCCGACGTCGGCAAATCACGGATATGGCCGATACTTGATTTTACGATGAAGTCTGGACCGAGATACTTATTAATAGTCTTGGCCTTTGCCGGCGACTCCACGATAACCAGTGATTTACCCATAAACTCCTTACTTGCTTTCAAAAAACGATATTTGACCCACTACAACGGGCAAAAAGGGGGCATATATAAGTCGCTATGTCTCTCGGGTCAAGAAAAAATACCAAGTGTCACTTCATCAAAAGCGTGCCCCAGTGCTCCAGCATCTGCCTTATTTGCTCTACACCCCGCTCCCCATCTGACTCTGTCCAGTAAACACCACAACTGAACTGATCTACGCTTGCAGCCACGATTTCTACCGGCAGTTCCTCGACCGGCGCAGGCACCGGGAGTCTCTGCCCCACGCTGCGCCACCCGAACGGCGTCTTCGTCCAGGCGCCCGATTGCAGGGTCTTGGCGCGACTGGTCGGCAGTCGTTTACCGTAATAGATGAGGTTTTTTATCGGGCCTGACACCGCAGCTTCCGAGGGAGGATGACGGAACTCGACGAACAACCCGTGCACCGCAGCATATTCACGCATGCTGGCGCATTCACGCTGCCGCTTGCTCGGCTTAAAATGCAGCAGTGGCGCAACGGCCAATGCGATTACGAAAAGAATAAGTAGCGTTGTAAGCATCCATTTACCTGATTCAGGTCAAGCACGAGGCATCTTTGGCACAACCTACACCCAACCCGGTTGTCCGAGCGGCATTCTATGCTATAAATGACGCCTGAGTTCACGAGGTGGAGTGCGACAATGTCCCAATATAAGAATATCCTGGTTGCAGTAGACCTGAGTGAGGATTCAACGCCGGTGCTGCAGCGTGCGCGTGCGTTCGCCGACGTCAGTGGCGCAGAACTCCACTTAATCCACGTTATCGAACCACTGAGCTTCGCTTATGGCGGCGATATTCCAATGGACTTCTCGGGAATCCAGGAAGAAATTCAGCAGCAAGCGACCCAACAAATGCTGCGCTTTGCCGAGAGTAATGGTATCGATGCACAACACCAAAGAATTGTGTTGGGCAAGCCGGAAGTCGAAATACACGAGACGGCAAAGGAGCTGGACACCGACCTTATCGTGCTGGGTAGCCACGGACGCCATGGCTTGGCGTTGCTAATGGGTTCTACGGCCAACGGCGTCATGCATGGCGCTAACTGCGATGTTCTCGCGGTGAGGGTTGGCAAGTAGCTGTCGAGCGCGCCGTCAGGACTGGAGGAAATTCTGTACCTGAGACGGTGAGAAGGGCCAGTTCAATTCGCGCTCATCGGGATGTTGCAATACAGGAATGAGCACGCCATAGCGTTGAAACAGTGCGTCCGATCCACTGATATCGACCTCGCCAACCTCAACATCCCCAATACCTGAGGCCTCTACCGTCACCATCTCATGCGCCAATTCGCACAGGTGACACGCGCTTGTTCCAAACAACCTGAATACTTTCACCTACCCCCCTCAACTGGCTTCAATTCGTAAACGCCGATCATCTGTACAACTCGTAATAAACGGGCCGGCGGTAAAGCTTGAACAACGGTACCAGCAGGCGGTAAGATGCCGGCCAAGTACAACAATATGAACTATATTCCGCAGTAAAACCCTCGGGCTAGAGCAACCCTAGACAGACCCCTGGAGCACATAAAGAGTGGCACTTTTTTCACAACCGACCGCACGAGCCCTGGCTATCCTCGACTTGCTGATGGCTAATCCGCATCAGGCCTTCGGGCTCACGGAAATGACCCGTAGGCTGAATCTCAATAAAGCCACCTGTCATGCCATTCTAACCACTATGGCAAACTATGGCTTTCTGGTGCAACACCCCAAGACCAAAGCCTATCGTCTTGGCCCCTCTATCATCGCTGCCGGAAATGCGGCCTTTGCCCAGTTTCCTGTGCTGGAGTACGCACGGCCAGAACTGGAAGCACTGCAGACCGATCTGGGCATTGGCTTTGCCGTGACCGGACGCTCCAAGTTGCACCAGGTGCTGCTGGCGTTGTACGGGCGCGCTACGCCCCTTATCGACTCTTTCCAACTGGGGCTGCGCTTGCCCAACACAGCCCCTGTCGCAGCGTGTTTTACCGCATTTTCCGATGCGAAGTACCTAGAAGCATGGCTTACCAGAGCGCATGAATCTCGCGGTGGATACAACGAAAAGCTGGACCAAAAATTGCGAGTATCGCTGATTGCCATCCGCGCCCGGGGCTTCGAAGTAAGCCTGAAAACCAAGGCCGAAGCTGAGCTGCGGGGAGAGCTCGGCCGCATACATAATTCCTGGAGCCTGATTGAGCTGGACGATGCTGCGAACAAATATCAACATGATCTTTGCGATGAGCATTACCACCTCGACCGGGTCGACCCTAAGGCGCGCTATGAGATAAGTACGATTACTGTGCCGGTATTCGTGCTCAAAGAACTGCCTGTTATGTGCTTCGTCGCAGGATCGTTTGATAAACCCATCACCGGCGCGCAAGTTGAAGAAATTGCCACCCGCATGAAAGATTCTGCCGATCGCGTCACTGCGTTGGCCAGCGGCCAGGATACCGTCTACTGACTAGCCAACCAACGCCCAGCACACGCTTAAAACCTACGGAACCCCATGCCTGAATCGCCTGACTACCGCGAGAAAAAGTCCTTCTTTGATCGCGTGCTAACCGTGTATGGCCGCAAACCTGTGTTGGAAACGCTGCTCAACGAAACACTGGTATGCCACGCACTGCACCTTGCCCACAGCAACCGCGACGCGGGTATTGTCGCCGAGATCAAGCAGCGGGCGCAGAAACTCGGCGTGCCCGTTAAATTGCACAGTCGAGAAGAACTGGCTCGCATCTCCAAGAGTGGCAAGCAGGACCAGGGTGTGGCGCTGGACGTTGTCTGCCCTTCCTTCCGTCAACTGACCGAATTCCTGACCGACTCAGTCGCCGATAAACCTGCACAGCCACGTCGTTTACTCGCACTGGATGGCATCACTAACCCGCAAAATCTCGGGATGATTGTGAGGTCGGCAGCGGCGGGTGACGTGAACGGTATTCTCCTGCCGCGCAAGGGCACCGCAGCGCTCGGGCCACTGGTCATCAAAGCGAGTGCAGGAACACTGTATCGCGCGCCCTTGTTATTGTGCGACACCCTGCCTGAGGCACTCAAGCTGTGCCAGGAACACGGTGCGCAGGTGTGCACGCTGGAAGCAGGCGCTGCGCGCTCACTGTTCGAGCATCAAGGGCACGCCTTCAGTGTTTATGTGTTGGGCAATGAAACTGAGGGCGTTAGCGCAGCGGTGAGCGCGTTGGCCGATACACGGCTGTGCATTCCCATGCAAAACGGCGTTGAATCACTGAATGTGGCGGTAACAGCTAGCCTGATCGCTTATGGCACCTACTTGGAAAGGTAGGCCATGCCCTTCTCTAAACCGCCCAGTGTCAGCGGGTACATACGCCCCTCCATAAGCTGGTGGGTGATCGCCACAGACTGCGTATACTGCCAATCCTCCTCAGGAACCGGATTCAGCCAGATGACCCTGTCATAGACGTCCTGAATACGCCGCATCCACATTTCACCGGGCTCTTCATTCCAGTGTTCCACAGATCCGCCTGGCTGGACGATTTCATAGGGCGACATGGAGGCGTCCCCCACGAACACAATCTTATAGTCATGGCTGTACTTGTGCAGGATGTCCAGCACTTGCGTGCGCTCATTGTGGCGGCGGACATTGTTGCTCCACACACTTTCATAAAGAAAATTGTGGAAGTAGAAACTCTTCATGTGCTTAAACTCAGTCCGCGCCGCTGAGAACAGCTCCTCACAGACTCGTACATGCGGGTCCATGGAACCCCCGACATCCAGAAACAACAGCACCTTCACGGCATTGTGGCGCTCCGGCACCATCTTTATGTCCAGCAGACCGGCATTGCGTGCGGTAGAACGGATCGTATCGTCCAGATCCAGCTCATCAGCAGCACCGGTGCGCGCAAACTTACGCAGCCGTCGCATGGCGACTTTAATATTGCGCGTCCCCAGTTGTACGCTGTCATCGAGATTCTTGAACTCGCGCTTGTCCCAGACTTTTACCGCTTTTTTATTACGCCCGTTGGGGCCCACACGAATGCCTTCTGGATGGTAACCCTCCTGACCAAACGGTGAGGTGCCGCCGGTGCCGACCCACTTGTTGCCGCCCTCGTGCCGCTCTTTTTGTTCCTCTAACCGCTTCTTGAACTCCTCAATAAGTTTTTCCAAGCCACCCAATGACTCGATCTTGGCTTTCTCCTCCTCCGTGAGATTTTTGAGAAACTCGGAACGCAACCAGTCGTCGGGTATCAGCGCTTCGATAATGTCGTCCAGTGCCTCCAGTTCCTTAAAGTGCAAACCAAAGGCGCGATCAAATCGATCAAAATATTTTTCATCCTTGACCATGCAAGTCCGGCTGAAATAGTAAAAATCGTCGATATTTGCGAACACCACGTGCCGCTTAAGGCCCTCCATAAGGTCGAGCAGCTCCCGCGTTGTGACGGGAACGCCGGCATCCTTGAGTCCCTGGAAAAAATTGATCAGCATGTAAGCTCCAACGTGCCGCCAAGACCCGCTAGCGGGTCTCTCGACGGTGCATGAATGCCAGGCGTTCCAGCAGATGTACGTCCTGTTCATTTTTGAGTAAAGCTCCGTACAACGGCGGAATAGCCTTACTGTGATCCCGGTTCTTGAGGATTTCGTCAGGAATATCATCCGCCATCAATAACTTCAGCCAATCAATTAGCTCGGATGTTGACGGCTTCTTCTTCAGGCCGGGAATAGAGCGCACGTCGAAAAACACCTCCATCGCTTCCTGCACCAGTTCGTTGGCGATATTGGGATAATGGACGTCGACGATTTCGCGCATGGTGTCCCGATCTGGGAAATTGATGAAGTGAAAAAAGCAGCGACGCAGGAATGCGTCGGGCAGTTCCTTCTCATTATTGCTGGTGATAATGATAATCGGCCGCTGCCTGGCTTTAATAGTCTCGCCCGTCTCGTAGACAAAAAACTCCATACGATCGAGTTCTACCAGTAGATCGTTGGGGAATTCAATGTCTGCCTTATCTACTTCGTCAATCAGCAACACTACCTGTTCATCCGCATCAAAGGCCTCCCACAGTTTGCCGCGCTTGATGTAATTGCCGATATCTTGGACTTTTTCGTCACCTAGCTGGGAATCACGCAAACGCGAGACTGCATCATACTCATAGAGGCCCTGCTGCGCTTTGGTAGTGGATTTGATATGCCACTGGATAAGGCGTTTACCCAGGCCCAATGCCACCTCTTCAGCTAACATCGTTTTGCCCGTTCCGGGCTCACCCTTGATGAGCAGTGGACGCTCCAGGGTCACTGCCGCGTTGACCGCCATCCGCAAATCATCAGTGGCGACATATCGTTCAGTGCCTTCAAATTTCATAATACGTTTCACTCAGTTGGATTTTAAAAAGACCACAGGGTACCGATTGAAGGCAGGCATATCAATACTGCCAGTGCTGCGCAGCGCGAAGACGAATGCGCGCATCTGTCAGTGCCTGCATAGACATTTACACTTTTGGTGAAGCTCTGGCGGCGGGTTTCGCTAGAGGTTTCGCTGACTTTTTCCCCGGTGGTGATTTACGCACTTTTACCTTTTGCCGCCGAAAAATTGTCATGTTGAGGAACAAGGCGAAGACGATACCGACCCCCGACAAAAAGATCAGCGGACGCAGCGCATGCTCCGCTGCCTCAGGGCCATCGGTTGCAAACTGAAACACGGCCACAATCAACGCGGGTGCCATGGTGCTAACACCCGACTTGGGATACGCCGGCGTTAACAGCAGAGCAGCCATCAACAAGACCACCACAGATACCCAGGCGGGACGCCAGTGGCGGCTCAGCCACCACGCAAGGTACAGCAAAAACACGAGTGCTGAACCGACATAAATGTAGATCGCCATGAGGTAGGAACTTTCATCTAACACAAGGTTTCTCCTATTCTACCCAGTGCACAATATGCTCGTCTAAGCCGTCAGCATGCACGAATTCCTCTGATATGGACCGGCCCCGAATCGAGATACCCTCGCGGTGCACTGATTCTGGGTCTCCGCTCAGAAGCGGATGCCATTGAGGTAATCGTTCGCCGTTTGCACGCAGTCGATAGGCACAAGTGCTCGGTAACCAATCAATGCTGGCCCAATCAGACAGGCGCAAGTCGATACAATCTGGCACCAGTGCAGAGCGATTTTCATAGCTACTGCAACGACAGGCTCGCTCCTTGAGGTAGCGACAACGCACCTTCGTGTAATACACCTTTGCGCTGTCCTCGTCCTGGATTTTGTGCAGACAACATTTTGCACAACCATCGCAAAGCGCTTCCCACTCAGTGGCATTGAGCTCAGCCAGCGACTTTTCATGCCACCATTCAGCCACGACTTCCCTCCCGCGCCAACAGCTCGGCCATGGTTGGGGGCATCTGCAGATAGAAGCCCTGCTCTTCAATACCAGCAAGTACGTCTGCCGCATCCACTCTGGCCAGTTTATGCGAGAGTGTAAGTAGTAACAACATAACCGGGATTGGCTCCCCAAACCTCTCCATCAAGGCCTGGGGAACATCCTCCATGCCACGGGACTTCGCTACGTAGAGGTACATTTCCTCCTTGCGCGAGCTCTTGAATATCTGGCACAGCACGCTCATCCGGCACAACCTGCCAGCGATTCGCGCAAGGGTGCAAAGACTAACAGCTCACGCCAGCCCCACCAGTGCGCAGGCAACTCAACGGTATCTCCCTGTGCCTCGCGCAACAATAACTCATAGTCTTTACTTTGCACCAGCACCTCCGGTGCCACAGACAGAGTCGCCGCTATTTTACGTACCTGCGCTTTTAACTGCTTTACCTGCTGGCGCTGCACTGCGTTCAGAGGCGCGGGGAGCGCTTGGGGAAGGTCTGTCACTGCACGCTGCGCAGCAAGCAGTTCAAGCAATTCCTCACCGTGGCGACGCAGCACCGATGACGGCAGTTTCACCTGACCATCGAACGCTGCTAACGAGGCCGGATCTTCAAGCGCCAGGCGCAAACAAGTCTCGTCATCGATGATCCAGCCGCGCGGCTTGTCGCGGGTCCTCGCCGTTGCCTCGCGCCATCTGCACACGGCAACCAGAATACCCAGCTGACGGCGATCCAGCTTCCAGGCAGATTTAATGCGTTTGTGAAAGTGATCCACCTCAGTGCCGAGCGCCTTGGTTGCATCGCAACCATCCGCCAATACCCAAGCCAATTTGTCTTCATCAACACAACGCGTATGCAGTGCCCGCCACACCGGCAGTAACCAAGTTACATCCTGCCCCGCGTATTCACATTGGGACTCAGTTAGCGGACGCTGCAACCAATCCGAGCGCGTCTCACCCTTGAGCAAATCAACACCGCAGATCTCCTGCACCAGCGCGCTATAGCCCATTCCAAAACCGATATTGAGCAATGCCGCTGCGCGCTGAGTGTCGAAAAGAGGCTGCGGCATGACACCGAGCCAACGTTGGAAAACTTCGAGATCTTCACTGGCAGAGTGCAAAACTTTAAGCACAGTCGGGTCAGTAAATAACGCGGCCAGCGGCGCTGGATCCGCTATCCTCAAGGGGTCGACCAGCCACGCCATTTCACTGGATGCCTGATCAGATGGATCAGCGGATGCGAAACAAAGCTGCACCAGAGCTACTTCGGGATAGAAAGTATTGCGACGCATAAACTCGGTATCGACGATGACGACTTCACAGCCCTTTGCTTTCGATAGCAGCACCTGCAAGGCGTCATCAGACTCAATCAATTGCCATTGCATCTGTCAGCCCACCGGCCGTCGACCCGACAGGGCATGGGCCAGCGTCGAGCCATCGACGTATTCCAGCTCTCCCCCCAGCGGCACGCCGTGCGCAATGCGCGATACACACACCCCCACCGGCAGGAGCATATCAGTGACGTAATAGGCCGTTGCCTCACCTTCCACCGTTGGATTCGTTGCCAGAATCACCTCTTCTATCCCCTCATCAATTACGCGCTGCAGAAAATCCTCCAGACCGATCTCAGCAGGACCGATGCCGTCTATCGGCGACAAATGGCCCATCAACACAAAATACAGGCCGCGAAAACTTGCGCTCTGCTCTATAGCGAGCACATCCGCCGGGGTTTCTACCACGCAGACAATGGTGTTATCACGCTTGGGGTCGGAGCAAAGCTCACACACCTCCAACTCTGTAAAGTTGCGGCACAACCGGCAGTGACCCACTTTTTCGACTGCTTCGCGCAGTGCCAACGCCAGCGCAAGTGCGGCTTCCCGGTCTCGTTCCAACAGGTGCAATGTCATCCTCTGGGCAGATTTAGGCCCCACACTGGGCAAGCAGCGCAGCGCGTCGATCAGGTTCTGTAGTGAAGGGCTAAACTTCATAGTGATAGCAGACTAGTGATGGCAGAATCAGTTGATCAAAAAGGCAACTTGAAGCCAGCAGGAAGATTTAATCCCGAGGCCATGCCCGACATCGCATCGCGGTTGCGCGCCTCTATTTTCTTGACTGCATCATTGACTGCCGCTGCCAGCAAGTCTTCCAACACTTCCTTGGCTTCCGAGAGCACCGAGTCGTCGATTGACACGCGCTTGACGTCGTGTCGCCCGGTCATCACAACCGATACCAAACCGGCGCCGGCCTCGCCGACCACCTCGGCTTTGGCCATCTCCTCCTGTGCCTTTTGCAGTTCGGCCTGCATGGTCTGTGCCTGCTGCATGAGGTCTGAAATACTACCTTTCATGTGTTGTCCTCAACCTTTCGTCTATTTTTCAAATATCTGTCGGGTGAATCGATGCCCTGTCGAGCTCGCCATCGAACCGCGTGATCAGCGCCTGCAACTGCGGGTCGCCCTCGATCGCGACCACCGCCGCTTCCTGTCTCAAGCGCACAAGACGCTCCAGGCGCATCGCAGGCGTTTCTCCCTCGGGCTCTCCGGGAACCACCGTCACAGAGACGGCGTGTCCAAAATAATTTGCCAGCGCCATACCCAGCTTTTCGCTATGGCCATCGTTGAATAGCGCAGCCCGCTTGTTGTCCAGTACAAACCGTAGCGTATCACCTGCACGCTCGACCAACTCACAATTGGACGCGATGTTGTATACGAGCCCGTTCAATCCAAGTACCTCAAGCAATTGATACCAGGTCTCACGTGTCAGCTGATTCAGGCTGAACGACGGTGAATGCGCCTCCTGCTGAGCGGCATCGGTGGTCTCTTCAACTAGCGCAGGCGCTGCTACTATGGGAGCTACAATAATAGGCGCTATGGCGCTTGGTTTCTCAGGCACCTCAAGACTACTCAACTGAGTAGCGGGAAGCACCTCAAGTGGCTTTTTTACGGGAGTGCTGCCCTCCCCACCAGCAACGGCAGGCGTGGCCACCGCCTGCACATCCTCAGGTCTCACATTCTCGTCGAAGACTGCGGCCGGACGAAATGCCAACATTCGGAGCAATATCATTTCAAAGCCCCGACGCGGGTCAGGAGACAGAGCGATATCGCGTTTACCGTTGAGGGCCATCTGATAAAACAATTGTGTATCTTCGGCCGTAATGCCTGCGGCAATCAAGGCGACACGCTCGGCGTCTCCCCAACTGTTGTCGATAGCATCGGGAACAACCTGCGCCAGCGCAACACGGTGCAGAAGAGACAAAAGTTCGTCCAGGCTGCCTTCAAAATCGGGAGCAAACTCCGACATGCGTTGCACGATGCCCAGCACCGGCGCGGGCTCACCTGCACTCAGCGCCTCCAGTAGCTCGAACACATTGCCCATGTCGACAGTGCCCAGCATGCTGCGCACATCAGGTTCAGTGACTCTTCCGGAGCCGAAGGCAATCGCCTGATCTGTCAGGCTCAGGGCATCGCGCATGCTACCAGCAGCGGCTCTGCCCAGCAGCCACAGAGCCGGGGCGTCGAAGGCCACCATTTCCTGCTCCAGCACATTGGCCAGGTGCCCGACAATTTGCTCGGGCGGCATATTCTTCAGATTAAACTGCAGGCACCGCGAGAGTACGGTGGCCGGTAGTTTTTGCGGATCGGTGGTGGCGAGCAGGAATTTAACGTGCGGAGGCGGCTCTTCCAACGTCTTCAGCAGCGCATTAAAGCTGTTATTGGAAAGCATGTGGACTTCGTCAATCAGGTATACCTTATAGCGTGATCGCGTCGGGGCGTATTGCACGTTGTCCAGCAGCTCACGCGTATCTTCGACCTTAGTGCGCGAAGCGGCATCGACTTCCAGTAGATCGACACTGCGCCCCTCGGCAATCTCTAGGCAGGAAGAACAGGTTCCGCAGGGCTCGGAGCTTACGCCTGCCTCACAGTTGAGGCATTTGGCCAGAATGCGGGCGATGGTGGTTTTCCCGACACCGCGGGTGCCGGTGAACAAATACGCATGGTGCAGCCTGTCCTGGTCCAATGCATTGACCAACGCCTGCAGCACGTGCTCCTGGCCAACCATCTCCCGGAAGATCTTGGGTCGCCACTTGCGCGCTAGAACCTGATACGACATCCCTGAATTTGCCTTTGTTTTCTCGAACAGAGAAACAGAATACACCAGCGCGAGTGACAGAAACAGCGCGTGGCCGGAACCTAAAAATGGAGGCAATCCAGACAGCCACACCCCGGCACACGAGTCGGTAATTACCGTTGCTCCCTTCCGGGCCTGGCGGAGTTCACTACCTATCATTGCGAGGGGACCGCCTGGATCACCATTGCGTCTGCGCGGCTGATCAACTTCGCCTCGCCGAGGGCGCGTATTTTGCGTCAATCGGGTTGTAGCTGCAAGCAATGATCCGATTACCCGCTTGACTCACATGTAAGAATCATTAACATAGATGTTAAACCCTTTTACATTATGTGACGAACTGATGACTGGCACCGCCATACCCCCCTCAACACGGCGCTCCAGCGTCATTGGAGTCTTTGCCGCTATTGCGCTGGTGATGACAATGACGACTCTGTTATACCTTCGCGTCGCATTCTCGGCGGACATCGCGTCCAAATCACCGTTGCCAGTGGCCTCTACTCTTTATCAGGTGCAGAACAACTACGAGCGCACCGTGTCCTACCTGGGCCTTATTGTCGCAGGGCGCAAGGCCGATCTGGGTTTCGAGCTGTCCGGTATGGTTGCGACCCCTCCTCCCCGCCCGGGCACCTCTGTAATGCAAGGCGACGTGCTGGTCACGCTAGACGATGCAGCGCTGCACGCGAAGCGCAGGTCGACGGCGGCGACCCTGCAACAGGCGCGCGTGGAGCTTGAACTGGCACAGTTAAAGGCCCGTCGGCAGGAAGATTTGATCAAAACCGGCGCTGTTTCCAACGATGTCTACGATGAGACCCGCATGCGCGCCCTGGCATTGGAATCCCGCGTGGACGCTGAGTCTGCCCACCTCGGGGCTATCGACATAGAATTGCAAAAATCCAGGCTGCTCGCACCCTACGATGGCGTTGTGGCCGATCGGTACGTACAACAGGGCGCTATCGTCAACCCGGGCGTGCCCGTGGTGCGCCTGTTAGAGGCTGCACATCAGGAGTCGCAGATTGGCGTTAGCGCCGAGCGCGCAGGCACACTGGAGTTGGGAAACTTCTACACACTAAAACTGCGTGCCATCACCTTTAAGGCAGAGCTGCTGTCAGTTCGTCCGGATATCGACCCGATTACCCGCACGGCGACCGCAGTCTTTTCCATTCCAGGGGCTATTGAGGCACTCGATGGCGAACCGGTGACACTGGACCTGCAGGAGACCGTAAACGAGTCAGGCGGTTGGCTGCCCACCGCATCCTTAGTTGAAAGGAACCGCGGCATCTGGACAGTACTGAAGCTGGAACCAGAGGGGGATCAGCTGCGCGCGGTGACCGAGGCGGTGGAGGTTCTGCAGATCAATGGTGACCGCGCTTTTGTCCGCGGCACACTGGCACCCGGTGCGCGCGTTGTAGCCAGCGGCACGCACCGCATTACAGCCGGCGCGGTGGTGATCTCGGCGAGCGACGACTGACATGCTGGCGAGCTACATATACAACCACTCGCGCTATTTTACGCTGATTATTATTTGCGTAATTGCCGTCGGCATTACCAGTTTTAGCTCGATTGCGCGGCAGGAAGACCCCACGGTGATGAACTTTATCGGCACCATCACCACATTTTATCCGGGCGCCACGCCAGACCGGGTAGAGACGCTCGTCACCCGGCCGCTCGAAGACGAGTTACGTCAGATATCAGAAATCGACGAGCTCAGGTCAACCTCCAGCGGCGGCGTCTCATCTATCAATATCCAACTCATCGACACCTTGGCTGATGACGAGCTGGAACGCGCCTGGTCAGAGGTTCGCGATGCTATGGCCGACGCAGCCACGCAATTTCCGGCGGGCACTAGTACGCCGGTATTCGACAACGATCGCCTGACCTCTTTTACCAGCATTGCTGCACTGTCGTCCGCGACATCTCACGACATGCCACTGTCGCTGCTGAATCGTCTGGCCCAAGACTTTGCCGATCAGGCGAGAAATCTTCCAAACACCAAACTGGTGGAAGTGTTCGGGGAACCGGTAGAAGAGATTCGCGTGGCAGTGAATGAAGCTGCGCTGATATCGCGCAGCCTCAGCCTGCAGCAGGTCGCCGCGTCGTTACAGGCCGCAGACGCCAAGATAGCCTCGGGTCGCGCGACCGACGCCACAACAGACCTGGTCGTTGAGCTGGCAGGTGGCTTCGACTCGATGGAGCGTGTCCGGGAGGTGATTGTCAGCACATCAGCCAGCGGCAGTGCGACCCGAATTTCTGATATCGCAAACGTCTACAGGGCGGCCGTAAGCCCTCCCCGGTCCATGGCAATGGCTCAGGGCCGCGAAGCCATTCTGATCGGTGTTGTGATGGAGTCGGGAAACCAGGTGGACGCGTGGAGCGTGACCTTTAATGAGTTTGTCGCAAGTTACCGTGAAAGTGCGCCGGCGGGATTAGACCTGCAGGTGAGCTATGACCAGAACACCTATGCCACATCGAGGCTATTTGACGTCGCCACAAACCTGGCGATCGGCGTGGCGCTGGTCATTCTCGTGCTGCTGTTTACGTTGGGCTGGCGCGCGGCCGTCGTGGTCGCCTGTATACTGCCGCTGTGCGGACTCATATCCATCACAGTCATGGAGCGCCTGGGATTGGCCCTGCACCAGATGTCGATCAGTGGCTTAATCGTTGCACTGGGTTTATTGGTAGACGGCTCTATCGTCATGACCGATGAGGTTCGAAAACGCCTGTTGCAGGGACAGAGTTCTGTCGATGCCATCCGCGGCTCAGTCGATCGTTTACGTGTGCCACTGATCTCCTCCGCCCTGACGACGGTACTGGCCTTCATGCCTATGGCCATTCTGCCGGGCCCGGGTGGTGACTTCGTCGGCGCGATCGCCAGCGCTGTTATTATCATGTTGGCCACCTCGACAGTGCTCGCGCTGGCCATCACGCCGGTGCTGGCCACTTGGCTCTTGCCGCGACAAAAAGCTGCGAGCGCACACTGGTGGATTGGCGGCGCCAGTAGCGGCAAGGCTGGCGAGGGCCTGGTGCGATCGCTGGACTGGAGCCTGCGACATCCCGGCGCCGCTATCGCGCTGGCGCTCTCACTGCCAATTACCGGTTTTCTGGCCTTCCCGACACTGACCGCACAGTTTTTCCCCGGCACTGACCGTGACCAGCTCTACATACAGGTAAAAAACGCTGACGGCAGGTCTATTTACGATACGGCTGCAACCGTACGCTTGATCGATGCCACACTGCTCAGCAACCCACTCATTCGAAGAGTTGACTGGAGCATCGGCGAAAGTGCACCTGCGTTCTACTACAACATGTTCCGCACCAAGGAAGGTATCCCCTCCTGGGCGGAGGCACTCGTCCTGACCTATGATAAAGACCTCACCGATGATCTTATCCGGCAGTTACAGATAGAACTCGATGGGGAGTTTCCGGGCGCACAGATTATCGTCCGCGGAATCGACCAGGGGCCGCCGGTTACGGCACCGCTGGAAATCGAAGTGACCGGACCCAATCTGGTGATTCTGCAGGAACTGGGTAACGCCTTCAGGGAACGCATGGACAACATCCCCTATGTGACCCACAGCAGCACTAGCCTGGTCGGAGGAGCGCCTAAACTGGTCTTTGAGCTGCAGGAAGAAAAATTGCGGCTGGCACGCCTGCAACTATCCGACGTTGCAGCTGCGCTGAACACCAGCCTTACGGGACAAGTGGGGGGCGAAGTTCTGGAGGGAACAGAGCGTTTGCCCGTGCGCGTGCGACTCGAAGAGAAGGCGTGGGGAACATCCGAGCAGATCGCCAACATTCTGGTGCCAGTACCAACATCGGCGCAGGCCCCATCGTCTTTGATAGCCGGTATTCCAATGAGCGCTCTGGGGGCACCCCGGCTTGTTCCAAGCCAAAGTCCGATTGCCCGCTACAACGGCAGGCGAACCAACCTTGTGCAGGCGTATCTCATCCGTGGCGTATTGCCGGAGGAAGCGCTCAAGATACTGCAACAGGATTTACGTGAGAATCCAATCGCACTGCCGGACGGCTACCGGTTTGCTTTTGGCGGCGATACTGATGAGAGGGCCAATGTGGTAGACCAACTTATGGCACCCCTGGGCCTGGTACTCGCGGCGCTGCTGGCGACCATTCTGCTGACCTTTAACTCATGGCGACTATCGGCGATCGCCGTGCTGGTATGCGTCTGTTCGCTGGGCCTGTCATTGCTGGCTCTGGCTATTTTTGCCTACCCGTTTGGCATTCTTGCGGTGATCGGAGTGATCGGCTCAATTGGTGTTTCTATTAATGCCGCTATCATCATCATTACCGCACTGCAGGCCGACGAAGGGGCCGCTCAGGGAGACCTCCTTGCGATCCGCGCCGTGGTGATGGATTCCAGCCGACACATTATTTCCACGACACTCACCACCTTTGGAGGGTTTCTGCCGCTGATTCTTGAAGGCAGTCAGTTTTGGCCTCCGTTTGCTATGGCCATCGCTGGCGGCGTCTTGCTGTCGACCATCATCTCTTTCTTTCTGGTTCCTCCCCTGTTCCTTGTTGCTACAGGAATAGGCAGGCACAATTCGCATATTGACTCGCAACACGGCGCCGACCTCGGCGCGAGTAAACAGGAGCTAGCAGCGTGACCGCCACGGGGAAAAGCATTACAGCGCCGCCAAAGCGCTACCATCATGGCAATCTTCGCGATGCGTTGATCATAGCTGCTGCAGAATTGATAGAAGAACATGCATCGGTAGATTTTGCCATTGTCGATGCCGCGCGCCGGGCCGGCGTCAGCAATGCCGCACCCTATCGCCACTTCAAGGACAAGCATGCTCTCCTCGAAGCTGTCAGTGAACTCGGTTTCCTGGGGCTGACTGAGACCGCGCGCAATATTGCAGAAAAATCGCACCAGGACTCCGCAACGAAGATCATCGCACTAGGCAAAGCGTACATCAGGTTCGTCATGAGGCACCGGGCGTTTTACGACCTGATGTGGGGCGATATGGGATTGCGTGGCATCGATGCCGCAGATAAGGATATGAAAACATCTGGCTTTTATGTGCTAGTGGACGCCGTTCAACACTGGTGCGATGACAAGAACCTGGATGATTACGATGCGCTTGAGCTGGCAGTAAAGCTTTGGGCGACGGCGCATGGTTTGGCGTGTCTGGCGATGAATCATCAACTCGAAAAATTTTTACCAGAAGTTAATGTCTACAGTTTGCTGGAGAGCAGCACACGGACCTTTTTGGAGGGCCTGCGGCGATAGCAAACTCACTCCGTTCGGCCTGATCGAACCCCGAGATAGCACCTGCCTGGATATCAGCCCCTTAACCCTCGCGACATTGTATTTCATCCTTTAACAGGCCCAGCCGTGCTGCGGACACTGAACTTGCAAGATAAGTACCACATTATAAATTTGCTATAATTCCCAACAGGTTAACCTCGGTTATGCTGAAGACTAAAGTATCAGCAATCCATACAAGTCTGATAACGGAGGGCGCCACATTTCATGGGGCCCGGTTGTCCTATTTGCGAGACAGCAATTGTGTGATGAGCTCGGCAGTATTTTTTGACGTGAAAATACCAAGATTACAATTAGCCTGGATTACCTTAGTTTCGAATTTTTCTTGCGTGTTTACGCATTGTTAACCGTTTTTTACCTGCTCAAGCTTTAATAGTCCACACCATTCCACGTGCGCAATTAGTTAAAAAAAGCGCAACTTTCTCGCCTAACTTTTCGCTAAAAGCCGTCGAAGACTACGATTTTTTCTTATTTAACAATAGACCAGTTGCCTCAGCTGTTTGCCTTTGGTCAACCCCCACAGATGCTCTTTTTTCTTTCTATCGCCTCCTTGAAATGATATACATCATATTAATCCGAAAAACGTTTCCTGAAGTAATTGCAAGGACGATCTGAAAAACTGTATAGTTTGATCAGACTTGGTACGTTAGGGTCCGCTCAACCGCGTTTACCCAGAGGATGAGAACAGAGCCTTCTGTTTTATAATTTTTATAACCTTCTAAGGAGAACACAATGGAAATCACGGCAGGCCAATATGAGCTGGTCTTTAACTTCTTTTCTTTTACTATTGCAACGATGGCGGCGGCTACACTCTTTTTCTGGTTAAGCCGGTCTCAAGTTGCTCCCGCATATCGAACCGCACTGACCATTACAGGTTTGGTCACATTCATAGCCCTCTATCATTATATCCGTATACTCGACAGTTGGGACTCAGCTTATACATTAGTCGATGGCGTGCTCACCCAAACTGGAGTTGCGTTTAACGATGCATACAGATATGTAGACTGGCTCTTAACAGTACCTTTGCTTATGGTTGAACTCATACTGGTCATGAAACTGACTCGCTCTGAGACGACCACAAAAAGTGTGCGACTCGGATTATTAGCCGCGGTAATGATTGTTCTTGGCTACCCGGGAGAAATCGCAGCAGATGCCGGCACCCGCTGGATCTGGTGGGGCGCTGCAATGTTGCCGTTCCTGTGGATCGTCTACGAGTTATTTGTTGGATTGAAAGCCTCTATCGCAGCGCAGCCAGCTAGCGTTCGTGGTCTAGTCAATGCGGCTCGCTGGCTAACCCTCATAAGCTGGTCTTTTTATCCAATTGTATTCATCTTCCCGATGATAGGCTTCACCGGCGGCACAGCTTCTGTAGCAGTACAGATCGGCTATACCATTGCTGACATCGTTTCGAAAGCCGTCTTTGGATTGGTGATCTACACGATAGCGGTACGTAAGTCAGAAGCCGATGCAGGCGTCAGCGTGGCATAGGCATTTCGCCCATCAATGTATAACTAAATTGAGGAGCCGCTACGCGGCTCCTCCATAGGTTTATAAATGCAATCGATGACAAATGACAATACAAACATTACCAGCTTTAAAAAAGACCAGTTGGATGACGTTAATCAAATTATTCGTGTCAACGCCGTTGAGCCACTCGATGCGAATTCCGTTTTGCGAGCTGCGCTGGATCACCATCTCCTAGAAACTGGATCCCAATCGAGAGCTCAGCTTACCTTGAGTACTTCCAAGGCTCTGGGTCTATCTCTTAAAAATCAACTTTACCTTGCCGCTGCCGTCGAGTGCCTTCACAACGCCTCCCTGATCCAAGACGATCTGCAGGACAAAGATACCTTAAGGCGAGGCCAAGAGTCGGTCTGGTCACACTTTGGCAGTAATGCTGCGATAAATCTTACGGATTTGATGATAGCCACCTCTTTTGTTTTACTTGGTCATGTGGATAGTAAAGGTTGCTTACCGCGGCTTCTCATTTGTATGCAAAGGGCAATTGCCCTGACCTTACAAGGTCAAAGCCGCGACCTTAGCGATGACGGTACTACCCGAGCTGTAAAAACCTCCCTCGCCGTAGCCGAGTCCAAATCAGGCCCCCTTTTCGCTCTGTGCCTGGAATTACCACTGATTGCGGCGAGCGAGCTCTCATTCCTCAATGCGGCACAGCAAGCTGGGCGCTTTTTTGGTGCGGGCTATCAGGTTCTTGATGACATTAACGATGCGGCAAGTGACCAAGCAACGGAGAACAGTGCGAACGTCGTAGTCGCTCTAAGTAAAGTGCTTTCTGCGAAAGATGCGCACTATGAAGCACAAGCGGTCGCGCGCCATTATTTAGACCGAGCTCACCGACTGGCTGAATCACTGCCAAATAACTGCGCAGCCCTATTGATAGAATATTGCGTAATGCTCAGCCAAAATTTGCGAGAATCAGAGCCATGAACCGTGCGATCGTCATTGGTGGAGGCTTCGGCGGCATTGCTAGCGCATTGCGGCTGCGTGCCAAAGGTTATGAGGTCCAATTGATCGACCGTTGCTCGAGACTCGGTGGACGCGCCCAAGTTTTCGAGCGCGAAGGCTTCCGTTTTGATGCTGGCCCAACCGTTCTTACTGCTCCTTTTCTTTTTGACGAACTGTTTCAATTATTTAATCGTCGACGCGAAGACTACGTTGATTTCGTACCGGTAAAACCTTGGTACCGCTTCCAATTTCCTGACGGCGAAACCTTCGACTATGGCGGTACTCTTGAGGAAACGCTCGCAGAAATTGGACGTTTCAATCACGCAGATAAAAAAGGCTATGAAGCGCTGGTAAAACAATCTCAGCGTATTTTTGACGTTGGCTTCACTAAGCTCGCCGACCAACCGTTTCACTCCTTTACGACAATGCTCAAACAAATCCCAAGCCTACTTAGGCTCAAGTGCTATCGCACGGTTTGGCAGGTGGTAAAGGCACACATAAAAGACCCTCGATTGCGCCAGGCGTTTTCTGTGCAACCTTTACTGGTCGGCGGCAGCCCCTTTGACACAACTAGCATCTATAGCCTGATACATTTTCTGGAACGCCGCTGGGGAATCCATTTCGCCATGGGAGGAACCGGCGCTTTAGTGACGGGACTTCAGAAGCTGATGCAAGAGAACGATATCGATATTCAGCTCAACACCACAGTCAAGAGAATCTTGGTAGACGGTAACCGTGCCACGGGTGTGGAGTTAGAAAACGGAGAAAAGAGAACTGCCGATATTGTGGTGTCTAATGTCGATCCCGTGCATTTGTATCGCCACATGCTAGATGAAAAGCACCAAGCAACAAGTGCACGACTCAAGCAGCGTCATGCCCGCCTTTCTATGGGCTTGTTTGTGCTGTTCTTTGGAACTGATAAACAGTATCCAGACGTGGCTCACCACACCATTTGGCTTGGCCGCCGTTACCAGGAGCTTTTAAAGGATATTTTCCACGGCAGTGAGTTGCCTGAGGATTTCTCTCTTTACTTACACCGCCCTACCGCAACTGACGCCAGCTTCGCCCCTGAGGGTAAAGATTCGTTTTATGTGCTGGCGCCAGTGCCTAACCTGCGAGCAAGCATCGACTGGGAACAGGAAGGCCCTCGCCTGCAAGAGAGGATTGTGAAAGCTCTTTCGAACAGTATTTTGCCAGAGCTGGAAAAACACATGGTTGCAGACTTTTATATGACTCCAGAGAATTTTGCTCACGACTATCTTAGCGCGGGCGGCGCCGGCTTTTCGGTCGCCCCCCTATTCAGCCAGTCTGCCTGGTTTCGATTTCATAACCGTGCCGAGGGACCAGAAAACCTCTATTTAGTTGGAGCCGGCACCCACCCGGGAGCAGGATTGCCAGGGGTACTGTCGTCCGCAAAAGTTCTTGAGCGGCTGATACCCGCGCCGAGTTTGCAATCCCACCCTGCGGTGGCTTGAGGTACTGTGAACTCACCAGGTCACCTGCCGGGCGATCACCCATCCGAGAAGCCCTGCACAGCTGCGCCACTGACCTTGCAGCTGGAAAATCAAGTGGCTCCATCGGATTCGGTAAAAATTCTCGCTAAACACGGTAAATCATTTCGTTTTGCTGGCCGTTTTTTAAGCCAGGAAGCATTGCAGGATTGCGCTCGTCTCTATCATTTTTGCCGGCTTCTTGACGATGTAGTAGACGAGACTGACGATACATCCGGTGCCTTAATTGTGCTAAAACAGGTGCGAATTGACCTCAAAAAGAAATTTAGTCGACAGCCAGTGGTGCAAGATTTTATTGAGCTCTCTCGACAGTATTTTTTTGATTCGAACACCGCTGACGAGTTACTCAACGGTTTAGAGTCCGACTTGACTAAAGTCGAATGCAAAAGTGAGCAGGAGTTGAAACGTTACTGCTATCGTGTAGCGGGCGTGGTGGGCATTTTTATGTGCCAAATTATGGGGGTCCGCAACAAACAAGCACTGGCCCATGGCATTGATCTCGGTATCGCAATGCAGATGACTAATATCGCTCGCGATGTTATCGAAGATGCGGCAGCGGGACGACGCTATTTACCTGCCGACTGGGTAGCAGCCTGCTCGCTGGAGGAACTGCAATCACCAAGCCAACAAAAGGCTGCGGCTGTTCGCCTTGGCGTGAAGCATTTACTGAGAGAAGCAGATCTCTATTATTGCTCGGCGTGGGCAGGGTTAAAGTATTTACCGCTGAGAAATAGAATAGCCATCGCCGTCGCAGCCGAGGTCTACCGAGGTATAGGCGTAAAACTACAGCGGAGAGACTGTGACATTTGGAAAGGACGGGTCCGGATTGGAGTCATTCAAAAATCTGCGCTCGCAATAAAGGCGTTAATTAAACTCCTGAAAATTCATTTACGACAGCAAGACAACAATCCTCACCAAATAGAACTGCATCGGGCACTGGAGAGTTTGCCACATACCAATACTTGCTCAAAAGAGGCTGCCAATTAATGCCAAGACCTGACTGCGACTTACTTATTATTGGCGCCGGTTGCGCGGGTCTGTCCTTGGCTAGAGAAATTACTCGTCAGTGTGATGGCCGAAGTACGTTGCGAGTTATGCTCCTTGAGCCCAGAGAAAACTACAGCAATGATCGAACCTGGTGTTTTTGGCAGCGACAGCCTGAAATAGATCGAGCCCTTGTCAGCGAAAGCTGGAGAGCCTGGCAATTTGATACCAGAGACAATACGGTTGTTCAACAATCAGCCACTGACTGGGCCTACCATTGCGTTCCGGCTGAAACCTTCTATGTCCAGGCCCAAAACGACATTGAGCGAACGCAGGCTATATCTCTGCTACTAGGGCAGACTGTTGTCTCTGTGAATCCAACCAATTCCTGTATTGAAATAGAGACGAGAGCTGGTCGCATCAGCGCTTCACAGGTCATTGATACTCGGCCACCGCCTTCAAAGCGATCCATTGAAGCACCGCTCAAGCAGGTCTTCTGCGGCTTAGAACTACGCTTGAACGAGCCTCTAGAAAACGCGGAAACTGCTCGGCTAATGAGCGATATGACCACCGATGCAGCTGGCTTTAAATTTCATTATCTACTCCCTCTAACAGCTGACCACGTGATTTTGGAAGTCACTCGCTTTTCGCCCGTTTCGCTAGCTCCAGAAAGCCTCGAGGATGAAGTCTATAAAGCGGCGCAGACCTACTTTCCTAACGGAATAGCGGAGGTTATACGGCGCGAGCAAGGCATTATTCCAATGGGACTGCCTGCCGCGTCAGCAACTGGCGATGCCCGCTGGGTGCGCGCCGGTACCAGTGCAGGCGCCGTACGCGCTTCTAGCGGCTACGCATTCCAGCGCATCCAGCGCTGGGCTCGTCACGAGGCTTCATCCTTCCTCGACAATCAACCAGTATCCGGACAGACACCTGTAACTGGAATGCTTGGCTGGATGGATCGTATTTTTCTTGAAACACTGACTAGACAACCCGATCTAGCACCTGGCCTTTTTATGGCACTGGCTCGGCATGTGCCAGCCGATAGGTTGGTGCGTTTTCTAACAGAGCAACCGCAAGTAGTAGACCTAGCAGCCGTGGTCGCGGCCTTGCCAGCCCGGCCGATGTTAAAAACACTCAGGCTGCGTGGTAGTGCTGTGACAAAACTTTTGCCCGGAAAAGCCTTTGAGTAAATTCTCCACAAGCTCAGAGGTATGGCACCGGCGTATTTTTCTGTTGCTCTCCGGCACTATCATCGTGATTAACATTTTAGGCAATATGCTGGGAATGCAGATCAGTCACAGCACTCAGATGCTGATGCTATTGATCGCAGTTGCCGCAGCAGGGTTACCTCATGGCGCCCTAGACCCGCTTGTCGCCAGGCGTGCCAAACTGTGGCACCGAAGATCAGGTCTCCTAGCCTTCTCGCTGCTTTATTTGTCAATAGCAGGCGCCGTGTTTTGCTTTTGGACTCTATTTCCAGACACCACGCTAGCCATCTTGCTAGGTCTTTCCGTGTGGCACTTTTCAGGAGATTGGCGAACCGCTTTGCCTCGCAGCCAATGCCTGGCAATGGCAACCCTTGTTATTTGTGCGCCAGCATTTTGGCACAGCAGCGAGGTTAGCGCGCTTTTCAGTTACCTGGCTCCCGCTGGTGCCCCTCTATTTGTGTCGTTTATGTATTACCTGGCACCGTTATCGCTAGTCGCTGTTGCAACAGCGCGAGTGATGGGTAGAGGGAAGAGAAAAAACCGTAAGGTAAACACGGCTCTGCTATTTGAATTCGGAATGCTCATGCTCGCCGCCGCGGTGCTATCGCCCTTGGTTTTTTTCCTGGTGTATTTCTGCCTACTGCACAGCCCTCGCCATTTACTAGCAGTAACCCGGGGCGTCGAGCGAATAGAAGTCATTAGCTACGGGCTCATTTTTACCTTACTGGCTTTATGCCTCGCCCTCGGCACGTTTTTTCTGCTGCCTGGCTCAAGCATAGATGAACGTCTTACCCAGCTCCTATTCATTGGCCTACTCGCTTTAACTGTCCCTCATATGATTATCATTGAACATACGAGTAATCTCACCAAATCACAGCCTCTAAGGAGCGCAACGTGAACGATATTCTGCAGCGCAAGGCCGACCATATCGACTTAGTGTTAGGTCAACGTGAGCACACCGAAACGCTCTCCAACGGCTTCGATGATGTGATTCTTTTACACAACGCTCTGCCGGAGGGGAATCTAGTCGATCTTGATCTTAGCTGCGAGTTCCTTGGTAGGAAGCTAACGCTACCCTTTCTAATTAGCTCCATGACCGGAGGGCCTCGGCGCGCCGAAGCTATCAATACTCACTTGGCTGAAGCGGCTCAGGAACTTGGCATCGCTCTAGGGGTAGGCTCTCAAAGGGTAGCGCTTTTGGCCGAAGGTAGCCTTGGGCTCTCCAGTCAGATTCGAAACATAGCGCCTGACATTCCCCTTTATGCCAATCTTGGCGCTGCCCAGTTGCGAGACGACTTCAGCCTTGCCGACATTCGCAGAGCTATCGATATGATCGAGGCGGACGGACTGATTATTCATCTCAACTGTTTGCAAGAAATTCTTCAAAGCGGCGGTGACACAGATTGGACAGGCCTGTTAAACGCTATTGAAACTGCGGCGTCCCATATCGGTGCGCCAATAATTGTCAAGGAAGTAGGCATGGGCATATCCGCGACCGTAGCAGCTCAACTTGTGTCGGCTGGGGTGCAAGCGATCGATGTTGCCGGCACCGGAGGAACCAACTTCATTCAAGTGGAGGCCGCTCGCAGCACAGACCCTCAGCACAAATATCTAGGTGAGCTATTCAAAAACTGGGGCATACCCACTCCAACGGCTATTAGAGAAATTAGAAAGTCCTTACCCAATACTCCAATTATCGCGTCCGGCGGTATTCGTCACGGCCTAGACGCTGCAAAGGCGATTCGCCTCGGCGCAAACCTGGTCGCTCAGGCTGGCCCCGTACTTCGAGCGGCATGCCAATCCACTGATGCAGTGTTAGCACATTTCAAGCAGATGGAAATGGCACTGCGCGTTGCCCTGTTCTGCTCTGAACCGTTATAAATGGATGTTACCTGCGCAACGTCCTCGACATCATTAACTAGACTGTATTAACGTAGTAGCAAGGGCGGCGGTAAGCGGCAGTGGAGCTGCGCAAGTTAACACCGGCTGCTAGTTGGAAATTTTAGTTGACCACTACAGTCTGCTTATTTCTCATAATTATTTTATACATTGAAAGTGGGAGTAGTCAGAACGGTAGCCTTACAGTCAGACGAAAAATAGAACCATGCTTTATGCATGAAAGAGGACCGACGGAGTCACCCGATGGTTTCAGCCAAATTGGGTCACTTTTTTTTGAAATTTTCGCACAAGACTCCTCCACGTGAAAAATCACCGATCGTTTTAACTTCAGATGGCTCGATGCAAAAAAGAGGCACGGATAAGAAAAGTAAAGTGTCGCTCTTTCCTTATGATGGTAGTGCATCATTCTTTCTGTAATTTCATGGTGGCTTGAAGAGCTGAGCCACTCGGTTATCCTTTTGATTGTGAATTTGTCGATTTACAAAACAAGAGGAAAAACAAAATGGCTCAGCCAATACAG